>SDBT01003880.1_pt1 | contig 25667 bp, 21 predicted proteins | sample 2277101 | NCBI WGS metagenome assembly SDBT01 (sample SAMN10404973, study PRJNA504765) | marine sediment metagenome | isolation source: marine sediment core GS10_PC15, 103 cmbsf | place: Arctic Ocean: Southern Knipovich Ridge | collected 2010 | reverse complement strand
GGGTCCCGGCGGAATCGGATCGACCTATCTGCACAACGTGCAGGAAGGTGAGCCAGTCACATTCACGGGACCGTATGGTGAATTCTTCCTGGACGAAGATCCGGAAGTCCCCGTTATTTGCGTGGGTGGTGGGTGCGGAATGGCACCCATGAAAAACATAATCTATACGATTTACGATCGCTGGGGCGACCGAACGTGCTGGTTGTTCTTCGGGTGCCGGACCACGCGAGATGTGTTCTATCTGGAACAGTTTGAACAACTGGCGCAGAAGCACCCAAATTTTCACGTCGTGTACGCACTTTCGGATCCCTTGAGTCCGGAAGAAAGCTGGGACGGGGAGAGAGGTTTCGTACATCTATCTGTGGACAAGCACCTGGATTCTGGAGTGAGGCGACAGGCGTTTCTCTGCGGGCCCCCACCGATGATCGAAGCGGTAACGCGCGTCCTGGAAGACAAAGGCCTGCGCGAAGAAGACATCTTCTACGACAAGTTCTAGCGGGGCTCTCGCCATGATGGCGGTGACGACCATTGACGACGTGCTGAAGCACGCCGAGCGGTTCGAGCAAATGCTTTCGGACTATTACACCGAATTGTCCGAGCACTCTACGCGAGAGGGTGTGCGGCTGCTTACCGACTATATGAGCCGCCATCGGGTCCGTATCAAAGAGGCGTTGAGCGAACTTTCCTCCGAGCAAATGCATCACATTTGTTCGACACCACTTCGTTACGAACCGCAGGCTGCTGATCCCCGGTGCTTCGAGGGCGTGAATGTTCCACCCACAGCGACTGCCGCACACGTGCTGGACACGGCGGTAACGTTTGACGAATGCCTCATTAAACTCTACCGCCAAGTACTCCAACAGCCTTTGGAACAAGAGGTCAAAGAGCTCTTTGAAAGTCTGCTCCACGCAGAGCAGCGTGACGAAATCGAACTCAAGAAAATCAAAGCGTTGGATTATTTCTAATGGACGTAGTTGATCCAGTTGAGACGGCCAGCTATGAGCTGCCGCGTACAAAGCCCCTCCCTTCCGGTACAACACCGATGGGGAAGCGCTCCGGACGATCCCTTCGAGAACCACTCTTAATCGAAAACGTTTTGTGGTTTTGTCGCCTGCGGTGGATATTCATCACAGTGCTTTTGGGCTTCGGGGTTCTCGGAAAGTATGAAGGGGCGATTCGATATCTCGGATTGCATTCCCCAGGTGATTGGCCTTTCGTGGTCGCTGGGGTCTTAACACTGACCAATGTCTTGTACCTCATCCACGGGAGGTCTTTGGTTCGGCGGTCCAAACGCAACGGAACGCGCGCCAATCTCTGGAGCCAGATCATCCTTGATCTGATGATTCTCACCGTAGTGGTGCATTTCCTCGGAAGTTTGCGGACCTATGTTTCTTTCACGTATCTTTTCCACATCGTGCTGGCGTGCGTATTCTTCTCCCGGATCCGAAGCTTCGCGGTGGTGGTTGTCTCAAGTATATTGTTTTCCGCGTGTGTCGCCGCGGAGCATTTCGGAATGATTGCTCCAATCGAAATCTTCATCGACGGAACTTTTCGGTATCGCACGCTTCCGGCGGGAGAGTTGGTGTTGAATTCCCTATCGGTTACAGCAATTTGGTTGGTGGTATGGTATCTGGCCTCGCGTCTGTCAGAAATGGTGCGAAGGAGAGACAGCGAATTGGCAGAGACCAACCGTCGCCTGGTGGCCGCTCAGGAAGAACGGTCCAGACACATGCTGACGACAACACATCAGTTAAAGGCGCCCTTTGCAGCCATCCATGCCAACACGCAACTGTTGCTGAAGGGGCATTGCGGTGTACTCCCGGATGCAGCTGGGGAGGTAGTGCAACGGATTGCAGCGAGGTCTTCCCGCCTGGCCGGGGAAATTCAGGAAATGCTCCAACTGGCAAATTTAAGTTCCACCAGCCAGCATCCGCCTCAACAGGTTGAATTGGATGTGTCGGAGGTGTTACGCTGGTGTGTTGAGCAAGTGCGAGCCTTAGCCCGGGAGCGAGGAATCGCACTGGATGTTGACATTCAACCGGCGCAAGTCCGTATCGCGGAAGATCACTTGAAGATGCTTTTCGGCAACTTGCTTTCCAATGCAGTTAACTATTCCCACGAAGGGGGGCGCATACGCATCCAATGTTTTCGCCAGGAGGACTCGCAGTTACTGGTTTCAATTGCCGATGAGGGAATAGGTATACCCCCTGAGAAGTTGCCCCGAATTTTTGATGAGCATTATCGTACGAATGAGGCAGTTCGACACAACAAAGAATCTTCCGGACTCGGGTTGGCAATCGTCCGCCACGTGGCGCAGCTTCACGGAATCCACCTGCGTGTGGAAAGTCAACCCGGAAAGGGGACGATATTTGAACTTCGATTCTTACCCGTCGAAGATAATCTCAGGATTGACAAGAGTGCATGAAGGAGAAATGAAATGGCTTACCTCATGATTATTGATGACGATGAGGACTTTGCAACCAGCGCGGCTACGGTCTTGCGCAATACGGGACACGAGGTGCAGATAGAGTTGGACACGGAAAGCGCCGTAAAAAGCATGGAGGATCGCCAGCCTGATCTGGTGATCCTGGACGTAATGTTTCCCGAAGATACCTCCGCCGGGTTCGAGCTGGCCCGTCTGATGCGGCACGACAACGAGAAACTCAAGTCGATCCCTGTCTTGATGCTTACGGCGGTAAACGCGAAGTTTCCTCTGGGCTTCGGTTCCTGCGACATCGACGACACGTGGTTACCCGTCTCCGACTTCCTGGAAAAGCCGGTCGATTTTGACGTGCTGCAAAGCAAGGTCGATGCGCTGCTGCAGGACGCGGGTTCCCAGTCTGATCGGTCCAAACCGGAGGCCTAAGCGGTGAATGGGGACGGGTGCGCATCAGCATCACTAACGCACCGCGAGTGGATTTCGAGGCGTTTTCAGGCGCTGCGTACCTTTTCATTGCCGGTCTCGGTTCTGCCGGTGTTGATCGCCACCGCCGCTGTACTACCGCCCGGGCAATGGCACTGGGGAGTTTTGATTGCGTCCGTCCTTGGGGTAGGATTACTGCACGCCGGGGGAAACCTGCTGAACGATTACTTCGATTTCCGCAGCGGGGTGGATCGAGAAGTTCAGGACGATGAAGCCCGGCCCGGAAGGCTTCTGGTTACCGGCAAACTCAAACCTGCGGATGTGCTCGCGGAGGCGGCTGGTTGCCTCTTGCTGGTCGTCCCTATCGGAGCTTATCTCCTGTGGCAATGTGGGGCGGGATTACTGTGGTTCGCGCTTGCCGGGGGCTTTGGACTTTACGCATACACCGCTCCGCCGCTGAAACTTAAGTACCGCGCATTAGGCGAATTGCTGATCTTCCTCGTCTTCGGGCCAATCCTCATGCTCGGTGCTGCCTATACACAAACGCATCAAGTGGAAATACCGGTCCTGCTTATATCTATTCCGATAGGATTCGCCACCACCGCTATCCTCGTGGGAAACAACATCCGCGATCTCACCGAAGATAGCACCGCCGGTATCAAGACCCTGGCTCAAGTCGCAGGTGTCAGGGTAACACGCGTGCTATACGTTCTGCTGTTGGTCGCATGCGTCCTGGTCCTGGGGGCGTTGGGTGCTGCGAAGATCTTACCCGGTATTCTTATGCTAACCCCCGTGCTTCTGGTTCTTCTCTGGAAGCCGTTCAAGCACATTTGGCGCAACGAGCGGTTGCCTGATATCGATGCAAGGACGGCGAAGTTTGAATCCATCTTGCTCGTGTTCCTTTTCCTCGTGTTTGTGCTTACCAGAATGTTCTGAGAAACAGCTAGCTGACCATCTCAGGTAAGTTCTAAATTCCCCCCTTTTCTAATTCTCTCAGGTAGCAACACAGACCGGGAAGTCCGCGGGTAACAGACCCAGAGCGATTCGTTCACCGCGACCCCTCACTACCCCGCGAAAAGCATTTCTTACAAAAGACCGGCGTAGAATTGAGCGAAGAGAAATACGTTGGAGGATATTGTCCCAGCACGGGATGCTTGGTGTGCAGCGGAGGAAAGCAATGTATGGAGGATTTGGAGGGCGCTTGCTGTCCACCCAGGGGCTGGTGATCCTCATTGTAGGTGGCGGTGTGCTGCTTGGAGGTATAGAAGGAACCCCGCATGATTTCACTGGTCAAAGCTGGAGCGACGGTCAGGGTTGCCTCCCATGCCATATCTCCCATCGCAGTTCCAATGAAGGGTATTCCTGGAACCATTCAATTCCCCCCGATGCAGCTTTTACCACACGCCAAAACGCTACCCTTGGGTTCGAGTCGTTGACTTGCCTCGGCTGCCATGACGGGCAAACCGCCCTCGACAGTTTCGGCGGGATAAGCGGCAGCACCGTTCTGACGGGTAGAACCGTGGTTGGCAGGAACCTTCGCAACGATCATCCCGTGGGGATTGAGTACCCTGACGCAAGACATAATCTCCGATCGCGAGGGGAACTCGGTGCGGACCTGCAATTGTTTGACGGAAGGATCGAGTGCGCCTCTTGCCACGATCCCCACAACAACACGCATGGGAACTTCCTGCGAGTAAGCCCGCGCACCCTTTGCCAGACCTGTCACGATATGTAACACGTTGCGAATCCGCTTGATCGTGATATAAGCATCTTTGTCCACCGGACCCAACTTGCGATCGCACACTCCTTCTCAAAGGTTGGGCTTCTTGGCATTTCAGAGTCTCTTAATTACCTGCAAGGCCACTTATAGCTGGGACCCCACATAACCAGAACGTGGTGCCCCCTCGATCCGGACGCTTCTACAGGTTTTCAGGACGGACAAAACCACGGAACAGAGCCATTTGGAACAATTCAATGTATGACTAACTTGATTGATTTAGTCAACAAATCCAGTTAACATACCGGTAGGCTGTTGCGTTAACGATTTGGCATTGTGAGGGGCGAAAGCCTAGCTGAACAGGAGCCCATCCCGGATCTTCAACGTCTGTGTAGGACAACTTTATGTGAGGTGTCAATAGCAACGCGCTGAAGGCCCGGGCGGCATGTGGATCTTAGCGATTATTCTAAGCTGACATTTGTGGAACTCATGCCTGTACGAGAAGCAAACGTAGGTCTTTGAGTCGGCGACGCGTAGTGATAGGAGACATTCTTATGGGACAGAAAATCCTGCTGATTGACGACGACGAGGGGTACCTCCTAGCCGTTCGACGCATGCTGGAAGGGTCAGGGTATGCGGTCCGTTCCGCAAGCAGTGCCGAACAGGCTCGTCAGGAACTGAAATCAGAGACTCCGGATCTGATTCTCCTGGACGTGATCATGCCCAACGAGGACGGTTTGGCGTTTGCAGAGGAACTCTCCAGGAGCGAGACCATTGCAGATGTTCCAGTCGTTCTCGTCACCGCTGTGGCGGAAAGTCAGGGTCAGATGATGTCCGCCTTCGAACAGGGTAAAGGCCTGAGCGCCGTTGACGTCCTGCCCAAATCGGAAGTGCATGGGAGGCTGCTTGAATGTGTTACTTCGGCGTTGGGTGAACGTGAGGACGCGGGTGCGAGTCAGCCCGATGCCTGATGTCGTGTAAGATTGCACCATTTCTCAGCAGGCGGCGGGCTCTGAAGTCCCGTGCGCGGCGCCGGGTCAATAGTTGAGGAGTCCCGATGAAATCCGGTTCAAACTTGGAAAAAGTGCTCTCCGCCGGTCATTTTGCCGTAACAGGTGAACTCGGACCGCCCATGAGCTGTGACCCCGAGGTTGTCAGGAAGAAGGCGAATCTCTTCCGGGGATACGTCGATGCCGTGAACATAACCGACAGCCAGACTGCTGTGGTGCGGTTGTCCTCCATCGCCAGTGCCGTCCTTGTCCTGCAGGAAGGCGTCGAGCCGGTTATGCAGACGGTCACCCGCGACCGGAATCGAATCGCCATTCAGTCTGACATACTCGGTGCTGCGTCCCTCGGGATAAGAAACTGCCTCTGCATTGCTGGAGACCATCAGTCTTTCGGTGGCGCCGGAAGGCTCAAGGGACATCCGGGGGCAAAGAACGTTTACGACGTAGATTCCATTCAACTTCTCAGCATTATCAAGAAGATGCGGGATGAAGGATTGCAACAAGGCGGCGACCCACTCGAGTTACCTCCGAAAATGTTTATCGGCGCTGCGTGGACCCCGATGGGCGATCCGGTAGATTTCCGGGTGCTGCGCCTGGGCAAAAAAGTCGCCGCCGGGGCCGACTTCATCCAGACCCAGGGAATCTACGATGTTGAACAGTTCACCGAGATTATGAAGAAAGTTCGCAACGAGGGATTGCACGAAAAGACCGCCATACTCCCCGGGATCATAGTTCCCAAAAGTGCCGGTATGCTTCGGTACATGAATTCCTCGGTCGCCGGGGTACGCGTCCCTGATGAATTGATCAAGCGTTTCCCTCTCGTCAAGAAAGACGCCCCCCCGGAGGAAAAAAAGCAAGCTCGGAAAGAATCTGAAGAGATAGGAAAGAAAATTGCGGTCGAGCTTATCGAGCAGGTTCGCCAGATCGAGGGTATTCGCGGGGTCCACGTCCAAGCCATAGAGTGGGAACCAGCCGTTCCCGAAATCATCGAAGCCGCCGGTTTGTTACCGCGTCCTGACCTTCTGCCCGTTGTGCAGATGCAGGCAGATCCGTTGGTGGACTCGTAAACGTGACGTCGAAGAAATTAAATTGCTGGGAAGACACAAAATGTGGACGCGAGCCGGGCGGAACCCGCTCTGAGCAGTTCGGTCCGTGTCCGGCCGCGACAGATGTGACCTGCGACGGGATCAACGGAGGTAACAATGCCGGACGCCTCTGCTGGGCCATTCCCGCTACGCTCTGTGAAGGAAATGTACAGGGGACATGTTCGGACAAGGCCGCCAACTACCAGCAATGTTCCTTCTTCCGGCGGGTCAAGTATGAGGAAGGAACCCACTTCCATCTCCTCAAACCCGGATTGGGGACCCTTGATCCGATTGTGCTTCACAAACGGCTCAATGACGTTGTCATACTAATGACGGTGTGCCGGGATGTATTTGCGTGTCTGGCGGTAGGTCCTCTACTCAAGCGGATTACGGAACACGCCCTTGCTATGACGCATTCATCCTCCGCCGGGGTGTACTTTCTCTCCAAGGACTCCGAAGAGTTGGTTCTGAAGGCCGGCGTCGGCGCTATCGATTTGCCTGAGCGGATCAGTCTGAGCGATGAATCGCCGATCGCATCAGCTATGCGCGATCGGCGCACCGTCAAAGGTGTTTTTGAACTGCCTGATCGGGTTCAACCCGTCCCAATGATCGCGGTTCCCGTTGGTGGCGAAAGCGGACTGGCGGGGGTGCTCTCACTTCTCGGGAATACCGAGGATTTCTCCACGGACGACGAGTGGTTCATGGAGGAGCTCGCGATGATCACCGGTGTGGGAATCAGCAACGCGCAAATGATCGAGTCGCTGCGGGATCTTCGCGAGGTGGACAAAGCCAAATCGAGATTCGTGCGGTTGCTGATGCATCAAATAGGATCGCCGCTGGCGACTATTGCCTGTTCGCTAAAGGCTTGCTTGCAGCTCGGGGACACCCTGAGCGGTGAGGATCGCCGGAAACTGCTTGAGGCCAGCCTGCATTGCGCTGATTCGATCACCTCCCTATCGAAGAAGCTGCTGGACCTTGGGGCAATTCGATCGGGCAGCTATTTGTCAGAGGCCCGACCCACGTGTGTCTCGGAAATCCTTCGCGCTGAAACCGACGCCCGACGCGTGCAAGCTGAGGAGAAGGGGTTGCAGATAGACTTGCGCGTGGAAAAGGCAGGAGGGCTTGTGCTCGCCAACTCCGACGCTTTGCGAGTGATTTTCGGGAACCTCCTGGATAATGCGATCAAGTATTCCCCCGGGAAGGGAAGCCAAATCGAGGTGCTCCTGGGCGAAACAGGCGACCATCTGCGCATCAGCGTACGCGACAATGGAATAGGCATACCGCCCGAAGAGCAGGAGAGGCTTTTCGAGGAGTTTCATCGGGCGGGCAACGCCATCGCATCCGGCGCTCGGGGGTTCGGGTTGGGGCTCGCCTTCGTCAAAGAACTCGTCGATCGATTTAGCGGGCGGATAGAAGTGGACAGCGAAGTCGGTAAGGGAACAAGTGTGACCATCGAATTTCCGCTCTTGAACCAGGTGGAAGCGGAAAGGGCAACAACGCGACAGACACCAGGTACGTAAACTTGAATGCAGAGCGAATTATGACTGAAAGGGACGTGAAAGACGTAGTTGAAACCGAAACGGGTTTCCTTTCATGCTACGGCTGTGCCAAGTGCACCTCTGGATGCCCTATGGCGGAGCACATGGAAATAAAGCCGCATCAGGCGATGCGCCTGCTGAAATTAGGCAGAGTCGATGAACTGGTGGTATCGAGCAGCCCATGGCAATGCATGGGGTGCCAGACCTGTCTGGCCCGGTGTCCCAATAAGGTGGACATTCCGGCGGCGTTTGCACGCATTCGCGCAGAGGCGATTCGTCGCGGGGTACTTCAGAACGCCGGAAATGTCCCGCTGTTTGACGAGCTGTTTCTCGGAATGATCGAACGTCACGGCCGTGTCAGTGAGGGTCTTCTCTCGCTGCGTTATAAGTTGCGTGCCGGCGGACTGCTGAGCGATTGGCGAATCGGTCTGAAACTGTGGAAAGCCGGTAAGCTCAAACTCAGTGTACCGACAGTGGACGACACCTGCAGTATCGCGCGGTTGTTCACAGATATCCCCGTCTCTGAGGAGCCGACTCAATGACCTCAAGGGAATTGATCTTTTTCCCCGGGTGCTCGCTGGAAGGAACGGCCACCGAGTACGGTCAGTCAACACTGGCGGTACTCGATGTGCTCGAAAGACCCATCCGCGTCCTGGATGATTGGAACTGCTGCGGGGCTACCGCCGCCCGAAGCATAGACCCGGAACTTTCGATTCGTCTTTGTGCGCGCAACCTTTCGTTGGCTGCCAAGCAGGGCTGCGACCTGCTCGTCAACTGTGCGGCTTGTTATAACAACTTGGCGCATTCCCGATGCTATCTGGAATCGCATCCGGACCTCAGGAGGCGATTCGGTATGGAACCCGAAGCGGTCGAATCTGTGGAAGTGCACCACCTCCTGAGTTTGCTTACCACCGATGAGATGTTGGACCGGCTGCGCCACAGGATAACACACCCTTTGGATGGCATGCGGTTGGCGTGCTACTACGGGTGCTTGCTCGTCCGTCCCGATGAGAGCACGCAGGTCGATGACCCGGAGGACCCTCAGGTAATGGATGATCTCATGCGGATTTGCGGGGCGCAAACAATCGACTGGTCGTACAAGACCGACTGCTGCGGCGGGAGCTTCTCGTTAACGAGCAAAGATTCAGCCTTGAAGCTCATAGAACGCATCTTCGCTGCTGCGCTCGAACAGGATGTCACTGGTATCGTCACTGCCTGCCCGCTCTGCCAGATGAACCTGGACGCTTGGCAGCGTGAGATTGGCAAGGCGATGGGGCGCAAGGTTTCCATACCGGTCTTTTATTTCACTGAACTGCTTGCTTTGGCAATGGACTTGGAGGGTGTCCGAAGGTGGTTCAGGTCCCACATGACCAGCGCGCGACGGGTCTTGAGGAAGTGTCGATGATCACACACGCCGAAAAAAGTGCGAAGTCGCCTGTCGGGGCGGTATTGGTTGTTGGGGGCGGGGTCGCCGGGATACAGGCGGCTTTGGATCTCAGCACGTCCGGGTACAAGGTGTACCTCCTGGAGCGAGACAGCGCGCTTGGTGGGCACATGGCCATGCTCGACAAGACCTTTCCCACCAACGACTGTTCAATGTGCACGATGAGCCCCCGGCTGGTGAGCGTAGCTCAGGACAACAATATAGAGATCCTCACTCTGGCGGACCTGACGCGTTTGGAAGGCGAGGCGGGGAGGTTTACCGCGACTGTTCAGCTCCGCCCGCACTACGTCAACAGCGAAAAGTGCACGGGCTGCGGGGAATGTTCCGCCGTCTGCCCGGTCGAAATCGACAACAAGTTCAACCAGTGTCTTGATAAACGAAAGGCGATCTATCGCCTTTATCCTCAGGCCGTGCCGAACACCTTTGTGATCGAGCGTGACGAGCGGCCTCGCTGTATGCGTTCCTGTCCGCTCGGGACAAACCCGCAAGGGTACATCGCACTTATCCGACAGAGGCGGTATCACGAAGCAATGCAAAGCTTGCGGGAGACAAACCCGCTTCCATCGATTTGCGCCCGCGTCTGCCATCATCCATGCGAGCTCCATTGTGCTCGTGCAGCCTATGATGCCCCCCTATCGGTGATGTCGCTGAAGCGTTTTCTAGCTGACTACTGCCGTGCCAACCCGCCCGATCCGGAATTACAAGCGCAACTCGAGGCTTACGACGAACGAGCAGGACGGGTTAAAGCACCCGCAACGGGGAAGCGTGTGGCGGTTGTTGGTTCGGGCCCGGGGGGCTTGGCGGGGGGAGAACACCTCGCACGATGTGGACACGAGGTTGTGATCTTCGAGGCGCTATCCGTCGCGGGCGGGATGCTGCGCGTGGGAATTCCCGACTTCCGGCTGCCTTCGGATGTGCTCGATGGGGACATTCAGTCTATTCGCGAACTTGGTGTTGAGATTCGGTGCGACCAACGCCTCGGGCGAGACTTTACTATCGAGAGTTTGAGGGGATCCGGGTTCGACGCCGTGTTGCTGGCGATCGGCGCCCACCGAAGCCGAAAACTCGGACTTGAAGGTGAGGATGCCCCAAACTTATTGGACGGAATAGACTTCCTCCGGTCTGTGAACCTTGGGCACAAACCGGAGATCGGACCGCGGGTAGCCATCATCGGAGGGGGCAACGTTGCGGTAGACGTAGGGCGCACCGCCAGACGCCTCGGCGGGGCCGATGTTACCATCCTGTACCGTCGCAGCGAAGAAGAGATGCCCGCCTTGCCCGAAGAAGTTACCCATGCGCGAGAAGAGGGCGTACAGTTACAGATTCTTGTGGCGCCCGTGCGAGTGGTGCTCGGCGAGGATGGTCGTGCCACTGGGTTGGAATGTGTCCGGATGAGGTTGGGGGAACCGGACGAATCCGGCCGCTGTCGCCCCGTCCCCATCCCTGGGACAAACTTCTTCGTTGAGGCGGACACGATCATCGCGGCCATCGGCCAGAGCACAGACACCGAAGCCCTTGACGGGGATATCCAAACTGATCGTGGAGCAATTACTGTTGAACCTAAGACGCTGGCGACACGCGTTGGGGGCGTTTTTGCCGCTGGAGATGCGGTGACCGGACCGCAGACCGTTACGGGCGCCATGTCGCAGGGCCGCCGGGCCGCGATCAGCATCGACAACTATCTCAACAAGCGACCACTGGACACCGATCAGACGGATCCGAGGCCTGTTGAATTGCCGCCTCTGGAACGCGAGCGGCTCAGAAAACCTGACGTGGAAACACCACGCCAAAAGGTACCGATGATTCCCCTCGATGGAGCCATCAAGAGCTTCAATGAAGTCAATCTCGTCATGGATGAGCAAACCGCTCTCGCCGAGGCCGAACGTTGCCTCAATTGCGGAATCTGCAGCGACTGTCACCAGTGTGCGCGAATCTGCCAAGCCGACGCCATCTGCTTCGATGAGTCAACCCGCGAGCGGCAAATAGAAGTCGGCGGGGTAATCCTTGCCGGCGGCCACGATATGTTCGACCCGCACCGCAGGGGAGAGTTCGGGTATGGGCGGTATCCCAACGTAGTGACGTCGCTTGAATTCGAGCGTTTGCTCAGCGCCTCGGGGCCCACGGTTGGGAGAGTCCTGCGGCCCGGTGACGGTAAGGAAGCCAAACGCATTGCCTTCATCCAGTGCGTCGGTTCGCGCGATACAACCAGCCGCGGCAACGAGTATTGCAGCGGTGTCTGTTGCATGTATACCACCAAGGCAGCCATGATCGCGATGGAGCACACCGAAGGTTTGGCGGCGACGATCTTCATGATCGACATGCGGGCCCACGGGAAGGGGTACGAGGAGTACTACCTGCGGGCCGAGAGCATGGGCGTCCGCTACGTCAGAAGCATGGTCAGCGTCGTGCGTCAGGATTTCGGCACGGGCGACCTGCTCGTGGAGTACGCCGGTGAAGATGCGACAAATCACAACGAAACGTTCGACATGGTCGTCCTGGCGACCGGTTTGCAATGCCGCCTCAGCCTCACCGAGCTTGCCGGATCGTTGAGCGTAGAGTTGGACGAATATGGCTTCGTTCGCAGCGAAGCGTCCAATCCCATCGCTACTTCGCGCAACGGTGTCATGGTTTGCGGGACCGCCATGGGACCCAAGGATATTCCCGATTCGGTTACGGATGCTTCCGCCGCAGCCGCAATGTTATGTGAGAACCTTACCGACGCCAGATTCACCTGCATCAGCGAACCGGAATACCCACCCGAGCGGGATGTCTCCACTGAACCGCCGCGCGTCGGTGTGTTCATCTGCCACTGCGGGAACAACATCGCCGGTGTTGTGGATGTAGAAAACCTCGTCGAGTTCGCCAACAAGCTCCCCGGAGTCGCTTACGCGGAACGGAATCTTTATACCTGTTCGCCTGACGGTTTGGCGGCGATTCAGGACGCCATCGATCGCGAAAACCTCAACCGCGTTGTGGTGGCTTCGTGCACGCACAGGACTCACGCGGCGATCTTTCAGCAGGCCATGATGGCGGCGGGGCTCAACAAGTACCTCTTCGAGATGGCCAACATTCGTGATCAATGCACGTGGGTGCACGGTTCCGAACCCGCCGAGGCCCTCATCAAGGCGCAGAATCTCATAGCCTCCGCCGTTGCCAAAGCACGATGCCTCTCGCCCCTCCAGGAGCAAACCCAACCGGTCGAGCATGCGGGGTTGGTTGTGGGCGGGGGACTGGCGGGTATGGTTGCAGCCGGAAACCTCGCCCGCCAGGGCTTCGAAGTTCACTTAGTGGAGCGCGAAAACGAACTGGGTGGGCAGTTGCGGGAAATCCGCCACACGTTGGAAGGTTTGGATGTTCAAACCCTGATGAATCGTCTGATAGACCAGACCCTCGCGGAGACACGCATCACGGTTCATCTCGATAGCACAATCGAGAGCCACAAAGGTGCGGTGGGGAATTTCGAATCGATTATCAGCGGTAGTGACGGAGGCGAAAGAATCGTTCGACACGGGGTGACGATTGTAGCTACCGGCGCCGAAATGTACGAACCGAGTGAGTACGGGTATGGAGCGTGCGAAAAGGTCATCACGCAACGGGAGCTGGAGCGGCGGCTGGGTGATGGAAGCGCCGATTCGCTGAACACGGTGGTAATGATCCAGTGCGTTGGATGCCGCAACGAAGAGCGTCAGTATTGTTCCCGAATCTGCTGCGGCGAAGCCGTCAAGAACGCCCTCGAAATCAAGCAGCGTAATCCCCCGGCGCGCGTGGTCATCATCTATAAAGATGTGCGAACCTTCGGTCGCATGGAGAAATATTACCACGAGGCGCGAGAGCAAGGCGTCCTATTTGTCCGATATGACGACGAGCACGAACCGCAGGTGCTTCCCGATGGAACCGTCCACGTAACCGACTTGGCGCTGAATCGCGAACTGACGTTCGCTTCCGACCTTGTCGTCCTATCGGCTGCCGTCGTCGCCCCGAAAACCAATAAGGTTCTTTCCGAAGCTCTTCGCGTTCCGATGACGCTGGATGGGTTCTTCCTTGAGGCGCATATCAAACTGCGCCCGGTGGACTTTGCCTGCGAAGGTGTATTCCTGGCGGGTATGGCGCACGGACCGAAGTTCGTCGGGGAGACGATGGCACAGGCGCTCGCCGCCGCTGGCCGCGCTGGGGGAATCTTGAGCAAGGAGAGTCTCACAGCAAGCGGATCGGTCGCGACTGTCGATCGGGAGCGTTGCGCCGCATGTCTGACATGCGTGCGCGTATGTCCTTACGGTGTTCCGCAAATCGAGGACGACGTAGCTGTCATCGAACCAACTGCCTGCCAGGGCTGCGGAACCTGCTCCGCTCAATGCCCAGCCGGCGCCATCAGCCTGCAATGCTTCACGGATGAGCAGATAGAGGCAGCGGTCTCCGGACTGTTCGAACGGCGAACCGGTGAAATGCAGGAGGTGGGTGAATCGTGAAACAGACGTCCGAACAACAACCTACCCGCGCAGAACGAAACGACTTCGTTCCGAAGATCGTCGCGTTTTGCTGTCACTACTGCGCCTACACAGCCGCCGATACCGCCGGTGCTTCCCGCATTCAGTATCCGGCTAACGTGCGGATCGTGCGTTTACCGTGCAGTGGAAGGATAGACACTCCCGCAATTCTACACACCTTCACCGCCGGTGCCGACGGTGTCTACGTCGCCGGCTGCCTCGATGGAGACTGCCACTTCATCAAGGGCAACACCCACGCCAAACGTCACGTCGCTGAGGCAAAACGATGCCTCGAGGAGATAGGCATCGCCCCGGAGCGGCTGGAAATGTTCCAACTTTCGGCGGCCATGGGAGCACGATTTGCAGAAATCGCTGCGGAAATGACCGACCGAATTATGCGCCTCGGGCCTAGCCCCGTCGTACAAAAGCGCATGTGCATGGAGAAATAAAGCATGATTGTTGCAGAAAGAAAAAACTTCGAAGAGATCTGTGAAATGCTTCCCCCGTCTGGAGATATTCTTCTGGTCGGGTGCGGGGGGTGTGTGACCGTATGCCTTACCGGGGGCGAGCGCGCGGTATCGATTCTCGCTGAGCAGCTTCGCCTCAAGGACCAGCTTGAAGGGACCGGACGAGCTGTTACCGAACGCACCATCACGCGTCAGTGTGACGCTGAATATATTGAGGAAATCAAAACCGAAGCGAGCAACGCCGACGCCGTACTATCCATGGCCTGCGGGGTCGGGGTGAATTACATGACCGAGGTCCTGGACGGTCCGATCGTTCTTCCGGCGATGAATACGTCGTTCATGGGAGCCAACATCGCTCAAGCCCAGTGGTCGGAGCGTTGCGGAGGGTGTGGCAACTGCATGCTAGACAAAACCGGGGGAATTTGTCCGATCGCCAGGTGCAGCAAATCGCTCATGAACGGTCCGTGCGGCGGGACGCAGGATGGGAAGTGCGAGGTCGATCCCGAGACGGACTGTGCCTGGACGCTAATCGTCGAAAGGATGAAGCACCTCGGGCGCATCGACGAACTCATGGAAGTGATGCCCCCTCGCGACTGGTCTACTTCGCGCGATGGCGGGCCGCGGCGAATGACCGTACAAAGTGCTCTGTTGGAAGATGAGCAGGATGCGAAAGCTCAGGGCACGTAACAAAACACCGGATGAGGTCGGAACCACATTGGAAAGGAATCGGACGATGCGCACAATAGGCCTTGTCATTCTGGTGGTTCCTGAAGACCTCATCCGTGGTCCGAAACGGCTGTATATGAGTGTGTCGAGAATCCAGTGGGGACTCCACCGGTCGTCCCAAGTTAACCCGGAACTCTAGAGGAACTTTCAAGAACGATCGAAGTCTGGCGCGGCGCAGAGTGGTTCGCCACTGAGATGATGCGGCGCGGCATGACCGTGTTACGCCGCTCTCCTGCAGCAGTAATGCAATCCGTCCAGCGACGATTGCCCTCAGCAACGCCAGGAATATCCGCAGAATGCCCTTCTATGCGCCTCCGTGCCTCGTGCCCCTCTTTACCGGGATGCACCGTATGGGCAAAGTCGCCGGAACAGGCACGTGAAAAGATTCATGCGGCTGTCTGTGGGTACCTTGCCAGTCTAAACGTGGCGCTGCCGGACAAGCCCGAAGACAGATCGCCGATACCTGGAACCTAAAAGACGACCAGAACGTTTGGACTTGCGAGCACGAGGCGGCGTGAAATGTGGACAGGAGAAATGCCATGCTAAGCCACGTTGGGAGAAAAGATCGGATCCACGTGCTTACACTGGATAACGTTCTCGCCACCGATCTACGCGAAAGGATCTCCTTTGACCTGGGAACGCGAGATTATGAGGTGATCGCGCCTCAGAACTGGGGAATGACGGAAGCCATCGCGGAGATTGAAAGGATGGCCACGCACACGGTTTCTTCAAGACTGCTCATTATGGATGTGCGCAGTTACACATTGCCCAGGCTTCGACATGCTTACAATAAAATCATCGGATATAACCGCATGGATCTACACTGCTTATGCTATACCATGCTGATTGGGGACGGCCCACCGGATTCATTCGGCCCCAAGAACTCCCCCGATGTATTTGCGCCTCTTCTGGCCAGCCATAGACAGGATTATCACGCAGCCGTGTTCTTTTATGACCCTTTCCTGCACTACACGACCAGTGAGAGACACGCTCTAGGCCTCGACGGAGGCGACAAGCTCCCTGAGAACATGCCCCAAAGACTTGCGAAAGGATACTGGAAAGAGAATGTATCCATGGGGGCGGTGAGGCGATACTTCCGAGCTGGGCTTGTGTCGGGCGGTGTCAGGGCTAGAGCCAAGGTACGCAGGCAGGAACCGTTGGCGAGGTTCTTCAAAGAGAGGATGGCGGAACAATTCCCTCATGACACAGACATGCACGAATCGTTCTTGTGCAAAGAAGGCTATAGCTTGACGGGAGAGGCATTGAAACTGCACGTATATCCCTTCTTCTTTGAAGAGTGGGTGTCCGAACTTATGCAGAAGGCGAAGGAACCAGTTCTTCAGGAAACTGAGCGGCAACATTTCGGATATTCGTCGACGGCCGGGAAAGTGTACGGCCCTGCCAAGGGCGGAGCGAATGCGATCTGAGTGTGATGGCAGACAACCGTGGCCTACCGTTGAGGTGGTTCTAAGTTCTTTAATATGGGACAGGCGAAGGCGAACCCATTAAGAAAGTCCGCTCAGAGACCATTCGAGTGTGTCAGCGAGGTCCGGGTAGAGGCCCCAAGGCCAAACCTTTCCGGTTCCGAGTAAAGGCTTCGGTCCCGGAGGGAGGCAAGGTCCGTGTGGGCTACGACCTCGGCCCGCATGCTTCCGGGCATAACATGTAATGAGGAGTCGACAAACAGGTCGTGAGAATAGTAAGCGTTGAGGCAACTGTGGTGGATAGGCTGCCCCTTTGGTGGCATGGTGGGAGGCCGGGGCTTTCTGCTGAAAGATTGACCTTCCGCAAAGCGGATAGGCATAAATAGCGCATATCCAGATCATACGGTGTATGTGCCCGGCAAGATCCGGGTGCATTGAAGCCGTTACCCCCATGGCCTCAACATCTGCGTACGAAATTCCTTGACCATGCAAAGGCTTTATAGCCGAAAACACTGTTGGGACATTTGTTTGTGATCCTTTCGGTCGTCCACGGGCGACGACGGTAGAAGGACCTACGCTGACCACACCGGATGAGGTGTGGCGCTGCTTTGACAGCAAAAGGGACAAGTGTTATGGAACGACACAATGCAGCACAATTAACTATGGCAATTTGCGTATTATCAGGTTCTCTTTCAGTTGGCTGTAGTTCACAACGCGACGGACAGGATGTTTTACGAGGTGAATACTCAGGGGACACACTGCGTTCCTGGAGCTCCAGGCCCGAATTCGTCAAGCAACTGCCTGAACTCAGCAAAGAGTCCGGTTTGTCCGACTACCTTGCTTACGCCGCCCTGAACAATCCAGGATTGGAGGCGGCGTTCAACCAATGGAAAGCCGCACTCGAGCGCGTCCCTCAAGTAAGGGCTCTTCCCGATCCTCGCTTTACCTACCGCTATTTCATCGAAGAAGTGGAAACACGCGTTGGCGCTCAGCGCCAATCCTTTGAGCTTGCCCAGACCTTTCCCTGGTTCGGTAAGCTGAAGCTTCGAGGGTACGCCGCCTTTGAAGCTTCCGAAGTTGAAAGACAACGGTATAAGGCTAAGGAGCTCAAGCTCTTTCGTGAAGTCAAAGACGCTTACTACGAGTACTACTATCTATGGCGGGCAGTCAATATCGTTCAGGAGAATGTCCGGCTCGTTCAGAACATGGAGAGGGTTCTGCGCACAAGATATAAGGCCGCCGCGGCAACCCACCCGGAGGTTATACGAGCGCAGGTAGAACTTGGGAAGCTGGATGATCATTTTCGAACGCTGAAAGACCTGCGCGAGCCCACCGTTGCACGACTCAACGCGGCGTTGAACCGCAACCCAGACGCACCTCTTCCCTGGCCGAAGGCGATTGAAGATATTGACGTTTCAGTTACTGATGAAGAGCTGCTTGTCTGGTTGAGGCATGCCAATCCGGAAATCCGCGCTTTGGATTCTGAGGCCGCCAGATGGAAACAACAGGTCAAACTCGCGAAGAAAGAGTATTTCCCCGACGTCACGTTGGGCGTTGGCTATATCGACACCGCCAGCTCCACTGGCGGGCGACACCCAAGCGATGACGGGGAGGATCCCATCATTGCGATGGTTTCCGTAAATGTACCGATTTGGTGGGACAAGCTGTCTGCAGGCGTCAGGGAGGCACGCCACCGCCGTCTCGCAGCCGTCCATCGCAAACTCGACACAACCAATACGCTCAGCGCGATGCTCAAGTTGGCCGCATATCGTTTCCGTGATGCCAACCGAAAGATCGATCTCTACCGTGACGCACTTCTGGTCAAGGGCAGAGAGTCCCTGAAGGCCACGGACGCCTCTTTTCGTGCGGGTAAGGCGTCATTCACAGACCTGATCGATGCCCAACGAATTCTTCTCGAATTCGAATTGGCGTACGAGCGGGCCTTGACGAATAAGGCCCAGCGGTTGGCAGAGTTGGAAATGCTTGTCGCGAAAAGAATTTCCGCCACCAGGAACCTCAAGGCTCCCCCAGCCGTTAATGGAGACGGCACAATTGTAATTCCTAAAGAGGAAAGACCATGATGAAAGATAGCTTCGGGGCGTCAGAATCGAAGCGACTTCGACAGCCGATCCAGCGTCGCCGAACGCTTCAATCGTTAATGCGACCTATGGCTGGTGCAATTCTGGCCCTGGGAATTATGGCGGCCGTTTGCCCTGCTGAGGCGCAACACTCGCATGAGGCCACACAAGAACCCGGGGAAGCCGAGTCCGCCCAAACCGAATGTCCCGTGATGGTCGGGAACAAAATCGATCCGACCATTTACACAGACTACCAAGGCAAGCGCGTGTTCCTCTGCTGCAACTTCTGCCGCCAGGCGTTCATAAAGAACCCCGAGAAGTATCTGGACAAACTCCCTCAGTTCAGCATCGGGGATTCCGGAGCACAAGATGATGCAGCAGCCGGTCACCACGAACATGATGACGTCGATGGTGACCCGCACGGACTGGCGCGGGTTATCCGCTTTGCGGGGCAATTCCATCCCATCGCAGTACATTTTCCCATCGCGCTGATCATAGCAGCTGCGGCGGCGGAACTTCTGGGGGGGGTCACTGGCACGAGCAAGAATCTTTTTCTGAATGCATCACGATTTGTGATTTTCCTCGGCGCCCTCAGTGGGATCGCTGCTATGCTTCTGGGATGGGCCACAGGCGCGTCGGCTCACTATCCCCCTGACTTCTCCCTGACATTCGATTTACACAGATGGATGGGAACATCTACCAGTCTCGCGATTGTTGTCTGTGCGGTACTTTGTGAACTGTCTTATCGCAAGGATAATGCTGCTCTTCGCTCTGCGTATAGGGTGGTGCTTGGACTATCGGTCGTACTGGTCTCCCTGACGGGATATCTCGGTGGAAGTCTTATTTACGGCCTGAATCACTATACGTGGTGAAGAACAGATGATAGTCGAAAAGGAAGACCGAGATAGAGAATCTACCCCTTTTCGTACAGGTCCGTTACGTTGCGCAGCAGCGAGATTAGTTTTCATCATGGGCATCGCGTGTATCGTGGGTTCTGGAGCGGCTCTTGGCAGCCCTCGACTCGCCGTCGCGAGCACGACTCGCATGGATGAGCACAAGCACGACGATCATGTCCATGAGTTCTCACTGATAAGTTGGGCCAAGCCGACCGGCATACTGACCCTTTCGATGGTTGGACTGACTGTATGTTTGGGAGTGCTGAGGCGAGTCAGGCGGCTGAAGCCCAGACTGTTACTGAAACTGCACAAGATCGCTGGTGTCTGTGCGCTCGGGGCGGGTGCTGTTCACGCGACGATTGTGCTGCTAACCCACTGAGAGGCGAGGTAGCAATCATGAAAGAGCGTATCATCAAGGCAATTGGGTACCTGCGGGGAGCGACCAAGGTTTGGGTGTTGGTGGTCGCGATAGGCATAAGCGTCATCATAGGGTATATGGCCCGGGGCGTGTTTGGTCCCGGGGCTGATGAAGCAGGTGTTTCCGCCCAGCAGGTGGCCCGAGAGAAGGACAAGGCGCCACAGCGGTGGACTTGCTCTATGCATCCTCAGATTAACCTGCCCAAGCCCGGTCTGTGCCCCATCTGTAACATGCAGTTGATCCCGCTGGAGACTCAAGAGGAAGACTCCAGCAGCCTCCGTGAACTGACGGTCAGCGAGAATGCCAAGAAACTCATGGAGATACAGACCGCCCCGGTCGAGCGGAGGTTCGTCGAGGCGGAGGTCAGGATGGTGGGCAAGGTCGACTACGACGAAACGCGTCTGAAGTACATCACCGCATGGATTCCAGGACGGCTGGACAGACTCTATGTCGATTACACGGGCGTTCCGGTCAACAAGGGCGACCACATGGTCTACCTGTACTCCCCCGAACTGCTCAGCGCCCAAGAGGAACTCCTTCAGGCCCTTGAGACCGTCAAGGACCTTGAGAGGAGCGACATTGGGATCCTGCGAGAGATGTCGGAAGCTACCGTTATTGCCGTCAGAGAGAAGCTTCGACTGTGGGGGCTCAAACCCGAACAGATCGAGGAGATCGAGACACGAGGCACGACGTCCGACCACATGACGATCTACGCCCCGAGTGGCGGGATCGTCGTCCACAAGAACGCCCATGAAGGGATGTACGTCAAGACCGGTACAAGAATCTATACCATCGTCGATCTGTCGGAGGTGTGGATCCGGCTGGATGCGTATGAATCGGACCTGACGTGGCTTCGCTATGGCCAAAAGGTGGAGTTTACGACTGAGGCCTACCCGGGGGAACGTTTCGTCGGAACCATCGCATTCATTGATCCAATCCTTACCCAAATGACCCGGACAGTCAAAGTGCGGGTGAACGCGACGAATCCCAAGATGAGACTTAAGCCGGGTATGTTCGTGCGAGCCGTGGCAAGAGCGAAGGTAGCAACCGGAGCCAAAGTTATGGATGCCGCCCTGGCGGGCAAATGGATCTGCCCGATGCACCCGGACGTTGTGAAGGAAGGTGCCGGTAAATGCGACATCTGCCAAATGCCACTGGTGCGGACTGAATCGTTGGGTTATCTGGGCCTGGGCCCAACGAAAGCTGACAAGCCATTGGTCATCCCAGCCACTGCTGCTCTTGTGACAGGGACGCGGGCTATCGTGTACGTGGAAGTTCCTGGCAAGGAAAAACCCACCTTCGAGGGGCGGGAGATCGTTTTGGGACCGCGGGCCGGGGACTACTACCTGGTGCGCCACGGCCTCACCGAAGGTGAGCGCGTCGTCACCAAGGGCAACTTCAAGCTCGATGCCGAACTCCAGATCCGGGCCAAGCCAAGCATGATGACGCCCGAGGGAGGCGGCGGTGGCGGCCATCAGCATGGCGGACCCGTTGCCGGTAAGGAAGACACTGACAGCGGCAAGATGGCGATGAGACTTCCCCCCATGGTGCAGGTGCAGTTGCATGCAGTAATGGCAGCGGGAGAAGAGGTCGATAACGCGATCGAGGCTCGCGACCTTAGCGCGATCCGCTCGGGGTTCGCAACTCTGCAGCAAAAGGTCCAGGCCGTCGAGACCCAAAGCCTGCAAAAGCACATGAAGATGCTCTGGAAAGAATACTCGATGCTCCTGACGAATGATGCGGTCGAAGGTAAAGATGCTAAAGACCTCCACGTAGCCGGGCGAGTGGCGGGGATGATGAATGAACACCTGGCTTCGATGAAGTCGAAGCTTGGGCTGGAGCGTGGCGACAGCCCCCCGATGACTTCTGTCATCAACCCGAAATTCCGACAGCAGCTTACGAAAGCGGCTTCGGCCTATCTCGCCATACAAGAGGCACTAGCCAAGGATGACTCCAAGCAGGCGGTTAATGCTGCGAAGAAGATGGCTGAGGCAATTGCCTCTGTGGACATGACGCTCCTCCAAGGGGAGGATCACATGGTCTGGATGAAGACTTCCGGGGAGTTGAAGAATATCCTGGCGGGCGTCATTCAGGCTGAAGGGGTCGAGCCTGTTCGCAAAGAGTTTGCCCTGCTGTCGGAGGAGATGGGGGTGACAGTGAAGCGATTCGGCGTCGCTGGTAGTTCCCTGTACCAATTCAAGTGTCCGATGGCGTTCAACAGCCGCGGTGCGACATGGCTCCAAGCGAACGACAAGACGCGCAACCCATACTTCGGAACCGCCATGCTGCAGTGCGGTGAGGTTATGGAGATCTTCCTGGGTGCCGAGGAACAGGGAGATTCCGATGAATAACGAGTCCCCCTTCGAGCAGACCCCCGAACAACGATCGGCAATTGGCAAGCTCATTCGGTTCTGCGTGACCAACAAGCTCGTTGTCGGCCTGTTTGTTTTCGCAGTCATCATTGCCGGACTCGTTGTCGCACCGTTTGACTGGAAACTCGATTTACCTCTGATAGGCCCGATAACAAGGTATCCGGTGCCCGTCGACGCGATCCCCGATATCGGGGAAAACCAGCAGATCGTTTTCACCCAATGGATGGGAAGGTCTCCCCAGGACGTGGAGGACCAGATCAGCTATCCGCTGACGGTCTCGCTGCTGGGCGTTCCCGGGGTCAAAACGATCCGCAGCTACTCCTTTTTCGGCTTCTCCACAATCTACGTCATTTTCAAAGAAGGTGTGGAGTTCTACTGGTCTCGTACCCGGGTGTTGGAGAAGTTGAATTCTCTGCCAGCCGGGACGCTCCCCCCCGAGGTCCAGCCCGCGCTGGGACCGGATGCTACAGCCCTCGGGCAGATCTACTGGTACACGCTCGAAGGCCGCGACCCCCAGGGCAATCCAGCGGGAGGCTGGGATCTCGACGAGCTCCGGACCATTCAAGACTGGTACGCCAGGTATTGGTTGCTTTCGGCGGATGGGGTTTCCGAGGTCGCCTCCATTGGCGGGTACGTACAGGAATACCAGGTCGACGTTGATCCCGATGCGATGCGGGCATACGGGGTAACGTTGGGCGACGTATTCAAGGCGGTGAAGGCTTCCAATATCGACGTGGGGGCCAAGACGCTCGAGATCAACCGGACAGAGTACTTCGTCCGGGGGATCGGCTTCATCAAGAACACCTCCGATATCGCCAACAGCGTCGTCAAGGTCCACGAGAACGTCCCGATCCTGGTCAGGCATGTTGCGAAAGTGGTCCTCGGTCCGGCCACGCGGCGCGGCGCTCTGGACAAGGGTGGAGCCCAGGCCGTCGGGGGAGTGGTGGTGGCCCGTTATGGTGACAACCCTTTAAGAGTGATCAAGAACGTCAAGGAAAAGATCGCCGAGACCGCCGAGGCGCTCCCGTCGAAGGTCCTGATTGACTTCTCAATGATCTCAAAGGAGCAAGTCACTCTCTACGCCGAGGACCAGGGATTCAAGGCCTACCAAGGCGTGCAGATCAATAACGAAGCCTGGCTGGTCCATCTACGATCGACCTCGCAAGATCGGTGGCCTGATTGGGTCACGATCAGCAAGATCACGGTGGTATCCTTCTACGACCGCACGGGGTTGATCTACGAGACACTGGGAACACTCAACGACGCCATCTCGCAGGAAATCCTCATCACGGTCATCGTGATCCTCGTCATGGTGATGCACCTGCGCAGCAGCTTGATCATCGGTTGGATGCTGCCCCTGGCCGTGCTGCTGTGCTTCATCGGGATGAAGTTCTTCGGAGTGCAGGCCAACATCGTCGCCCTCTCCGGGATCGTTATCGCAATTGGCACGATCGTGGACATGGGCATTGTTGTTTGCGAGAACATACTGCGAAATCTTGAGCAGGCGCCCCCCGACGAGCCGAAGCTCGCCGTCGTTCACCGGGCAGCCAGTGAAGTCGGCGGAGCTGTCCTGACCGCGGTTCTGACCACTGTGGTCAGCTTCTTACCGGTCTTTACGATGATTGGGGCCGAGGGGAAACTGTTCAAGCCTTTGGCTTACACGAAGACGTTTGCCCTGTTCGCGTCGATCATCATCGCACTGACGGTGCTTCCCCCGGCCGCATACATGTTGTTCTGCGGGAAGATCTCAGGCAGAAAGCTGCGGTACGGCCTTGTGGGCTTCATTGGCGCAGCCGGGGTGCTCCTGGCCGCTTACGGACTGATGCAGTGGTCTTTTCTGATCACCGTTTCGGGACTCGCCGTGGTGCTGTTTGCAGCGCATTCCCTTACCAAGGACCGCATCCCCCAGCGATTCGAGCGCTTCGGACCTTGGGTCGCCAACACTATCATCGTACTCCTTGTGGGTCTGGTGCTCACCAAGTACTGGGAACCACTGGGCCCGCAGCGCGGGCTACTGAGGAATCTCGTTTTTGTTGGCGTGCTTGTTGGAGGACTGCTTGGGTTCTTCCAAGCCTTCCGCTACGTGTACACCCCCGTCCTTCGCTGGTGTCTGCGACACAAGCTGCTATTCCTGTCAATGCCGACGCTGGTGATCGTTTTGGGTGTGACGGCATGGTTGGGGTTCGACAAAGCCTTTTCCTTCATACCTCAGGCCGGCCAAAGGGTTGGCATTGACCAGAGTACGACTCGATCGACTGCCTTTTGGATAAGGGCGAAAGAAAAGTTCCCCGGGTTCGGCAAGGAATTCATGCCGCCGCTGGACGAGGGCTCTTATCTGTTCATGCCCACGACCATGGTTCACGCATCGATCGGAGAGGCCCTTGATATTCTTTCCAAGCAGGATATAGCCTTCAGCAACATTCCGGAGATCGACACGGCCGTCGGGAAGATTGGTAGAGCGGAGACGCCTCTGGACCCCGCCCCGATCTCGATGATCGAGACCGTCATCAACTACAAACCACAGTACATCACCGACAAAGACGGTCGGCGTGTGAACTTCCGGTACGACCCTGAGGGGACGCGGGTGTTTTGCGACGAGCGCGGCCAGGCCCTCTTCGCTCCAGACGGGAAGCCTTACCGCGTTCGCGGGCGTTTCCCTCGCGATGAAGCCGGTAGGCTGATCCCCGACCCGGACGGCCAGCCTTTCAGGCTTTGGCGTCTTCCACTGGATCCGGCGGTCAACGAGGGGCGCGATGCCTGGGGCGGGATCAGAACACCGGACGAAATCTGGGATGAGATCATCAAGGCCGCTAGGATCCCCGGGACGACGTCGGCGCCGAAGCTCCAGCCGATCGCTGCTCGAATCGTCATGCTTCAAAGCGGGATGCGTGCTCCCATGGGCGTGAAGGTTAAGGGACCTTCACTGGAGATAATCGAGAAGGTAGGCCTCCAGATTGAGCGGTACCTGAAGGAAGTCCCCAGCGTCGAGGCATCCGCAGTCATAGCCGACCGGATTGTCGGGAAGCCCTACCTGGAGATCGTCCCGGACAGAGTCGCGATAGCACGCTACGGAGTGCCCATTCGTGCGTTCCAGGATGTGATTGAAATCGCCATCGGCGGCCGGAAGGTTACCACGACCGTCGAGGGC
>SDBT01003879.1_pt1 | contig 25667 bp, 27 predicted proteins | sample 2277101 | NCBI WGS metagenome assembly SDBT01 (sample SAMN10404973, study PRJNA504765) | marine sediment metagenome | isolation source: marine sediment core GS10_PC15, 103 cmbsf | place: Arctic Ocean: Southern Knipovich Ridge | collected 2010 | reverse complement strand
GAACCCTCAGAGCACCATTCGCTCGACGGGTCAGCAGGTTCGTGGGATGGACAAGGGCGCTGGTGCAGCATAGGGGTCACCCCTAAGGGAGGACCCCCATGGCATTCACGGTAGAGACGGGGACGGGCACGCCAGACGCGAACGCCTACGACAGTGTTGCGAGTATCGACACGCATCACGAAGATCATGGAACGACTGACTGGACGAACTTCACGACCCCCGAGAAGCAGACGGCTATTGTCCGTGCGACGAGCTACATCGACAAGCGGTTTGGTCGTCGGTTTGTCGGCGTGCGCTCGACTAAGAACCAGGGCCTTGAGTGGCCCCGGCTCAGCGCGTTCGACCAGGACGGATTTCTGCTTTCGGACGTGGACGCTATCCCTCGCCAGCTCTTGAAGGCGTGCGCAGAATATGCGCTCCGGGCCGCTGTCTGCGGTATCCTCGCCCCCGATCCTTTCCTTCCAGTTCCCAAGCAGGACCCGACTGATATGGGCAACCGCCCTGATCAGGAGGAGACCGGCCAGCTTACGAGGCATCGTGAGAAGGTGGGGCCATTGGAGGAAGATAAGTGGTTTGAGACGCCAACCCAGGTGCTTGCTCGGAGTTTGGCTGCTGGTGCAACCAGCCTGAAGTCCGGCCTCGTAAATGACTTCGCTATCCCAGAATACCCCGAGGCTGACATGTGGCTGGAGGAGCTGCTCCGGTCTTCAATGAATATCATGTTAGCTCGTGGTGACTAGAAGGAGAACTCTTAATGGCTTATCCGACTTCAAGGTTACGGGCGGTTGTAGCTCGTGCTTTCAATAATGCAGACTCTACCGCAATTCGACTCCGATCCATTGCCGGGGCTTTGGACGCACAGATGGCTGTCGGTCCCTCTACTGCAACATTGATTCTCGATGACCTTCTCGCGGAGTTACGTTCCAGCCGCGTGGTGCTCATCGCTTCACGGGACACCTCCGGTGTCTTGGCTTATGCTCGTGAGCAGTTCGACGATGCTACCATAGACTTGCCATCAGAATTCAACACTCTGATCGCTGCTATCGACTCGACCATTACGTGGATCGTGGATAACTTCCCCACAGGTGCGGGTGGTTTTCTTGAGCGGTACCAGCTCGCTGCTGATGGCGCATTGACGGATCGCAGTTTTAGTGTAGCCCAAACGGTTGGTCTGCGGACACAGCTACAGGCACTCTTCGCCGCAGTTGAGTAAGCGATCATGGCTATTCCTACCGAAACCGACACGACAATTAATCGTCAGTCTTCCGCTTCGACCACTCTGACATTCAACATGCCTACCACGAGGCCAGCGGGAGATTTCTTTCTGGCGCTCGGGTTCAAGGACGACGATGATGCCTGGACTGGTATTCCCACTAACTGGACTGAGATATTCCAGGAGGGGGCAGGAACCGCAGCTCGGTTGGGGGCGTGGTGGTTTGTTGGTGGCGCCAGCGAACCAGCCACGTATGCCCTCACGATGGATAACGAGATTGCTACGGCAATAATAATACGTATCGACGGAGCAAGACTGGATGTTCCAATCAATCAGTTTGCCGCGACCAATGGGTCTGGGGCAAATCAGTTGGCTCCGGCAGCGACACCAACCGTCGCGGAGACTTTGGTTATTCGTGCCATCGCCGTGGACAGAGATGATGTGATAGCTGCTCCGGCGGTCCAGTTGTCCGCCAACGGTGGAGGTGGTGCGAATGATGTTGGTGATGGTAGCAGTAAAGAAGACGGACCTGATGCGGATACTACTACCGGCACAGCTCAGTTCACCCACGCCACCGACGAATTCGCGTCTGCGACTATCTGTATTGCGCCTTTCATTCCGTTCGTGTCTGATGACCTGAGTGATGTAGCTTTTCCAGAACAGAACCTCTTCACAGGACCGTTTGAAATCTAATGGCTAAGTACGGAGTCTTTCTGAATCCGCTAACGCTCGACCGAATGGTCGTCGTGAAGACGACTGTTGGTAGTCCGGCCGATAGCGATTGGGACTCCCAAGATGGTGAAGTCGATTTCAAGACGGTTGCAGTAAAATCTCTCTGGGCTGTGGAGGATGGTGACGATATCCATATCGTCACGCAGCAGGAGAACGGACGGGTTGCCTATCACCTGTTTAATCCTGGTGGTCCCGATACGTGGACAACGAAAAATGAAACGGTTGCCGAGATAGGCGATACAAATTTCGATGTTGTGCCTGCTAATTTTGCGGTGAGCATAGCACTTCGCGCCGATGGAGATGTTATCGTTATTGCTGCCTACAACGATGGGTCGAACGAAACTCTACGTTTATTCAGCGAGCAAGGTGGCGGTTGGGTAAACGAGGGCGAGGCCACGGCGGGTACAGCTTCCACGGACTATGCTGGCGTTTCTATGGTGGGACCAGATGGCTCGGACCGGGTGACGTGGATTTATGGGGACACCACAAACGACGATGTTAGGTTACAGAGTCTGACTTCGCTTGATGCCTTCGAGACCGATAAGTCGGTGGACGCCGATGCCGACACGGCAACTATCATTGTTGCTCCGGGAGTTATCGACTCAGCAGATAAAATTTATTTCCCCTACATAGACGCGGACAATCAAATCAGCATAGCTTCTTGGACAAGTGGCGACGATCCTACTGTAGCCATTGATAGCACCCTCACAGCCAGGACTGTGTTCGGACATGGGAGGACAGCTTTTCCTTACGCCGCCGCCTGCTTGGCGCTGGACGGAAGTACCGACGTACATCTCGCCTACCATGATGACGTAAGTCGAGATATATACCATGAGAACGATGTTGACGGGGCGGTTGGGTCGGACACACTTATAGAAACTATACCGAAGATTGGTCCTGGTACGATTTGGGCCTGGGGCCAAAATAATATAGGTCAACTCGGACAAGATGATACTACTAATAGGTCCTCCCCTATTCAGGTAGGGGCACTCGATACCTGGACCGTATTTAAGCCTGGACATGCACATTCCGTAGCGATAAAAGATGATAATACTCTCTGGGCTTGGGGGGGAGCTGCCTTTGGGAGATTAGGAAACGGTACTACGACTCCTAATATTTCTTCTCCTATTCAAATTGGGTCTCTTACGGACTGGGCCTGGGCTTTTGGGGGAGGTGGCCATTCTGTTGCTATTAAAACCAACGATTCTTTATGGAGTTGGGGCTTTAATGATGATGGTCAACTCGGTGACGGCACTACCACTTCTATTTCTTCCCCAACACAAGTTGGTTCTCTTACCGATTGGTCTACAGTTATATGTGATTTTTTTCATAATCTGGCAATTAAAAAAGATGGAACTCTTTGGACTTGGGGACTGGGTGATGATGGAAGATTAGGCCATGGCGATGTGACCTCATTATCTTCTCCGGTTCAGGTGGGTGCCCTTACAGATTGGGTTCAAGTTGATTGTGGTGATTCCCATAGTGCAGCAGTTAAAAACGATGGTACCCTTTGGACTTGGGGAAATGGATTAGATGGAAGATTGGGTCATGGTAATGTGACCTCATTATCTTCTCCGGTTCAGGTGGGTGCCCTTACGGATTGGGCTAATGTGACTGTTGGTGGCGCTACTCTTGCAGTTAAAACTGATGGTTCCTTATGGAGTTGGGGTATTAATGATGAAGGTCAACTCGGGGATGGTGGTTCCACTTCAAGGTCGTCTCCTGTTCAAGTGGGTGCTCTGACGGATTGGTCAAGTGTTTCAATTGTAGGTCCGGTTATTGCAATCAAAACTGATGGAACCCTGTGGGCTTGGGGCGATGGTGAATTTGGCAAACTTGGTGACGGCACTACTGTTTCTAAATCTTCTCCTGTTCAAATAGGTGCCCTTACAGATTGGTCAGGTAGTAAAACGGGTGTTCACTTTAGTTCTGCTCGTAAAGGAGCCTCACTCAATGACCAGAGAATTTCTATGGGTGTGATCGCATGACCCAGCTCCTTGACCTTCAACTAGAGGCCGGACTCCGCGGAGATTTTAAGAAAGGGTGGGAGATCGCTCAGCTTCTTCCGCAGGATGATCCACGCGCAATGTTCAATCGGGGTTGGTATTTGTTGCGGCAGGGCAAGCTCCAAGAGGGGCACCGATTGCTTGATGTAGGTCGGTTCCTTAATGTCTTCGGTAACAGACATATTGGAAGTGATAAGCCGATCTGGGACGGTGAGGCTTCAGGAGTAGTGCTTCTCAATCTGGAAGGTGGGATTGGGGACCAGATACATGGCGCGCGCTTTGCCAGAGACATAGCTGCACGCGGCAATATAGTTGTAATTTCATGTTCGCGAGAGCTGATGTCTCTCTTCATTGACGTAGAAGGTGTCTCGGCTGTTGTAAACCATGAGATGGCATTGGGTGTTTATCATGATTATTGGTTGCCAAGCATGTCAGCGGTGGTGGCTCTGGGGTTGGAATATAAAGACCTGACTGGGGAACCATATATAACTACCACGTCCAAGCACCGTGGCAAGGTAGGACTTCGCTGGTCTGGTAATCCTGAATTTGAGCACGAGCAGCATCGTCTCTTTCCTGCGGAGTTCCTATTTGATACTGTGCGTGGAGAGGATTGTATCTCTCTACAGAGGGACGAGGGGGCAGACTTAAGGCCGGACTGGGTGAAGAAAGTTCCGCTCGATAGTTGGGCGGACACCCGCTATGCGATATCGGAGTGTGGCTTGGTCATCACGTCCTGCACAGCCGTGGCACATCTTTCCGCTGCAATGGGCATCGAGACATGGATTGTGGTTCCGATTCTATCGTATTACCTGTGGGCGTTACCGGGAGACCGGACCCCTTATTATGATAGTGTCAAGCTGTTTCGTCAGGCGAACTACGGAGATTGGAACGCACCTTTTGCTGAGGTGACGAATAGGTTTGTGACGAGGGCAGCCTAATGACCCAGCTAGTCTATTTTTATGTTGATGGTGGTGTCACAAAATACGGTACAGTCAATCTGGCTGTATTCGCACCAGCCGCAAACGCTTTTCGGCTGTATGAAGACGGTACGGAGAGCGGGTCTTCGCCTATTGATTCGCAGGATACCGATATTACGAGAAATGTTGATGCGAATTCACAAGTTCATTTGAGAATTAGGGTCGATGAAGTTGGTGCTGGGAGTGTCGGGGGTGAGGCGACTGACGACTATGCACTTGAAGTTTCAATAAACTTAGGAGGTTTTGTTGCTGTTACAGGTGCGAGTACCGGTGTTCAGGCGGACAGTACCAGCACTCTAACGGACGGTGGGGCGACCACTAACCGGGCAACTAATGGTATTTCGGACCCTGGTGGGGGCTCGTTTGTGGCCGGTGAGCAGGAGGAAGTGAACGGTGTAATTGAAAATACCCAGCTCACGGCCGACAATTTCACCGAACACGTCTGGGCGCTTTTGCTCGTAGCGGCTGAGCTGTCGAATGGGGACACTCTTGACTTTCGAGTGACCCTGAACGGTGGTGATCCTGGGATGACCAACAACGTAACTCCAAGGATTACAGCCCAGAAAGCGTCAGCATTGGTGGCCGGGTCTCTTCTCCTTTTGGGGGTAGGCAAATGACTTGGGGCTGTCGCTTGACGAGCATGACGCCTTTCTGTAAGCTGGAGACGGTCTGGAGAATATCATGACAGATAATACCCAACTAGAACAAGCGCAGGCCCCCCTCGGGGACATTATTGCTACTGATGATATCGGTGGCATTAAACACCAGCGAGTCAAGGTGGAGGTTGGCGCTGACGGTGTGGCGCAGGACGTTCATGACGGGAGGCCGATGCCCGTCAAGGAGGGGATGACCACCCCCACTGTCGCCTTTGCGACGAGTAGTAGCCTAGCCGCTGGTGGCGTGACAGATTTGGACAGCGCCCAAATCGGGTCTGGCCTCACTGGAAAGCTGGTAGCCGTTCTGATGACAGCCTCCGTCCCGGTCAAGGGAGAGCTGAAGACTGTTTTGAACGGAATTGAAAGTTCCGTTGTTCTAACCATGTTTGCCAGGGCAGGAGAGAACGCACTGCTGCCCATGCCCAATAAGGATTTCGTAACCCAGGTGGAGGATGCCACTGCCGGGCTCGACGGGTTCAGACTGTCTGTGACCAATCTGGATAACGAGAACGCGGCAGATGTTTACGCAACCTTCTTCTATGACCAGGAGTAGGCCGATGAATGACATTCCGATCAAGACCCCCACGAAGGATTTCCCGGTAGAGAATTCGAAGCCCGACGCTGCGGTCCCTAAGGTAGAGCAGGACACCGCGCCCGTGACCCCCGCGACAAATGGGGCCGTCCCACCTGTGGCCTTGGAGAAGAAGCCAGACGCAGATCAGGACGCCGTGGATGAGCAGGCTGAGGAACAGGCCGCTCGCTTTATCATGGACTTGCCTGAGGAAGACTTTAAGTCTTTGAAAATCCAGAAGACTCTCGTTGAGGAGGCTCTCACCGCCGCGCAGGCAGCCCAGGCAGAAACTTTTCGGCGGCAGGTGATTGCCAACATGATGCAGGCGGCGTATAATTCCGCATGGCAGGTCATGCAGCAGAAGCACGGACTGCCCAATTCTCTCGACGTGGACTGGGCTACCGGCGCAACATATCGAAAGCACACCGAACACTAGGGATGGCCCACCATGTCTGACGTAGGACCCGACTGGCAAGTAGCTCAACAGAAAGCTAGATACGATTTGGCTAATCAGCGCGCCAAGGTCGAACAGTACAAGCACGAGCTGATGCAAATGAACAGCCAAAGGCTGAAGACGATTGACAACATCAAGGCGTCGGAGCGCGCTATCGAGGACGCTCAAGAGAGATTGGACGGATTGATCGAAGCTCACGGGGAAGCTCCTCCGTTGTCTTTCGACTAATAGCTTAACAGGAGAAGAAACAAATGGCTGATCTGAGGGTTCTACAAGGCGTCAAGATTGTTGACGCCGACACTCCCGCTAACTCGACCCAAGTTAGCGCGGCGGGTAACCTTGCGGTCGAGGTTCTGGTCGCCCTGCCCACGGGCGCGAACACCATCGGTGCTGTCACTTTCGACGCGGCTGAAACTGAAGGGGACGACGACTCTATCGCGTTCGCTCAGACCTCCCTTCGTGCTATCAATCTGTTGTATGCCTCGGATGGCGCAGTTTGGGAGCGGTTGACCTCTGACGGTCTCGGCTCGCTGGATGTCAACGTCACCCTAGCCCTGCCAACGGGTGCCAACACCATCGGTGCCGTCAACCTCGCAGAACACATTGAGGTCGACAACGTAGCGTACTCGGTCGCTGGAGCCCTCATTATGAATGGTCTCGTCTTTGACGATACCACTCCAGTAGTTGTCACCGAAGGTGACGCTGGTTACCAGCGCATGTCGGCTGACCGTGAAGCCTACACCATCAATCGTGACGCAGCGGGTAACGAGCGCGGCGCAAATGTCACCGCAGCCAATGAGCTGAACGTGATCGCCACGGCTCAGCCGGGCGTTGACATCGGTGACGTGGATGTCCTTTCGATTATCCCTGGCGTTGGCGCAACCAACCTGGGTAAGGCCGAGAGCGCGGCTCACACCTCCGCTGATGTCGGTGTTATGTCTCTCGGTGTCAGGGTTGACGCTGAGACCCCTCTTGCGGCAGACGGACAGTACATCCCATTCATGATGTCCTCCGTTGGTCGCCTGCTCGTCGAGACTCAGGGCGGTGCCGGTGGCACGTCCGAGACTGACAGCGACCCATTCACTCCGGCGACGGACGCCTACGTCCCTGTCGGCGGTATCTTCGACGACGTTGCCCCTGCTGACCTTGCAGAAGGCGACGGTGGTGTGGTTCGTATGTCGGCCGTTCGTGAAATGTACATGAACATCCGCGACGGTGCCGGTGGCGAGCGCAGTGCCAACGTCACGGCAGCCTTCGAGCTGAATGTCATTGCCACGGCTCAGCCCGGTGTTGACATCGGAGACGTGGACATCCTGTCCGGTCCGACTGGTGCCAGCGCCCTAGAGATGCAGGGAACTGCGGCTGACGGTGCGGCGGCGGTTGGCGATCCGGTTCAGATCGGTGGTACCGAAGCTGGCGGCAACATGCAGACGTTGCGTACCGACGCGGACGGTCACCTCCAGGTTGACATCCTCACTGGCGGTGGATCGGACACCCCGGCGAACCCAGCCCGAACCTTCAGTAGCTCCACCGATACGGCCGCTGCGGCTACCTTCAATGCAGATGGACCGGAGTCCGGTAATTCGACCACGAAGTTGACCGGCTTCGATGTGTCGGCATCCGTGCCGGTAAAGGTCGAAGTGCAAACTGTGGCAGACGATTCTGGAACCACTATCAATGTTCTGTTCGCACAGGCTGGTGAGTGTTGCTCTTGGCGTGCCCCACACCGTGACTTCTACTCGGTGGCTCACCCAGACAACGCTGGTTTTGACGGGTTCCGTCTGGCCATCACCAACTTGGACAATGAGAATGCGGCGAACCTGTATGGAACGCTCTACACCGAAGACTAATCGGGAGCGGTTCGACAGACATGAGCAGTGGGGCTGCCGGGTTTTCATCCGGTAGTTCCTTTGCCTCCTCATTCTCTACAAAATTCAGGAGGACCCTATGGGAGATATATCCGGGCTAGCACCTAAGCAAATGGAGGGTGCGGCAGCACATGACGCTGCGGTTGCCGGGAACCCCATTCTTGAGGGTGGAGAGGCGCGTAGTACCCTCCCTGTTGCTGTGGCAGACGGAGATACTGTCCGGGGTATGAACGACGATCTGGGTCGGAGGGTCGTAGCTCCCCATGCTCCTCGTGACCTTACGGTTGATCAACAGACAACGATCACCGGCACGGGTGAAACTACCATCCTAGCAGCGGGCGCAGCGGGTATCTTTCGAGACCTTGTGCATATCATTGTATCGAATGACGACAACAACAATGAAGCTACAATTACGTTTCGAGATAATACGGCTGGCACTATTAAAGTGGTGCAAGCAGCCGCTCGGTCGGGTGGTGGGTTCAGCTTGCCTTTTCCTGTTCCTCTGAAGCAAGGAACGGCCGCGAATGTATGGACCGCGCAACTGGATGCGGCAACTACGAGTATTCACATTACCGTGATTGCGGTTGAGAACAACTAGAGGAGGGTTCTCATGCTTCTCTGGTTACGAAATCTGGGCTTCTCCGGCAGTGAAACCGTATTCTTCATTTCAGGCGAAATCCCCATCAAGGATGCGAGAGCTATTATCGCTCGCTATGAGGCACAGATTACCGTGGAGTCTGACGGAAAGGTATCGGCGCCGACATCATGACATGCGTAATTGATCAGACAAAAAATACCGACAAGGAAATCTGTTGGGGTCGCGGTGATAGCGATGCCAAGGGCTTTGTGATTCAAGATTCTGCCGGAGTAGCCATAGACATTACCGGCTTCTCCTTCAAGATGACTGTTAACTCAGATCGAGACCCGGCCGACCAGATCAATGAGCAATTCACCATTGTCGGAATTATTGGTGATGCTACGAATGGCCTAGTTTCTTTCGCACCCACCACCGTTGACACGGACATCACACCGGGTATCTATTTCTATGACATAGAACAAACCGATGGTAGTGGAGCGATCAAGACGGTGATCAAGGGGCGAGCGAAGATCATCCAAGATATAACAAAAATTTAGAGCCATTCTAGTCATGATTACGGTAATCCCTACCCAGCTCTACCGACTTACTTCTCCTAGCGGGAAGCAGTACGTTGGAGTCACTAAACAAGATATAGAAACTCGTATTACAGGGCATATTCAATGTAGAAAAACTGTTATCAGTAAGGCTTTACGAAAATATGGGAGAGACAGTTTCAAGAAGGAGATATTGGTTGTAGGACCTGAAGATTATATTTATAATTTAGAGCAACGGGTTATTGAGATTTCCGAAACCAAGGTTCCAAAAGGATATAATTTAAAAGACGGTGGTCAGGGGGGCAGGCATAGTGAAGAATCGAAACAGAAGATGTCTGAAATTAGAGTTGGTATTATTTTCTCTGAAGAACATAAGAGAAATATATCTAAGGTAAAAACCGGGCTCAAGGTTTCTAAAGATACACGGCAAAAGATGTCAGAATCTCAAAAACGTCGTAGGGAGAATGAATCTGTGGTTGTTAGGCAGAAATTTTCTGAGACTATGAAACGGGTTCGGGCCAGAGGGGGAGCTAGGTAATATGGCCCTCGATTATACCAGTTTTCAGAACCTCGCAGAACGGCTGATCGAGGAGAACGGGCGGACCATCTCCCTTGTGCGCCGGGATCAGGCCAACCCCACTGACCCAGCAAAGCCGTGGCGCGGGAGCACCGAGGCCGACGAGATCACCGTGGTTGTGAAGGGGGTCTTTGTTGAGTACGAAAAGATGGACTTCGATGGCTCCCTGGTTCGCCGGGGAGACAAGCGTGTCCTGATTGCGGCCAAGTCTGTGACCGATGAGAGCAATGCCTCGAACCTCAAGATCGAGGACTATGACCACGTGCTGGACGCCGGGGTCCGTTGGAAGATCATCACGGCTGAGCTGATTGAGCCCGGCCCGCTTCGGATCATGTATGACCTTCAGGTGAGGCAGTAATGCCAATTTCAACTATCGCAGACGGTAGGGATGAAATCCTTGCGCACTTCACCGACAAGTGGAATGCGGGTACGCCCCCCATCCCCCTGCTCCTGTATGATGACAAGCACAGGGACTTGCCGGACGATGCACCATACGCCAGGATCATGATCAAGCACAATGTCTTCCCTCAGGTGACCATTGGGGCCACGGTCGCCAAGGGAGGGAATGGGGTACGTTTCCGCCGTTTCGGCATCGTCACCGTCCAGGTCTTTGAATTGTCCGGGGACGGCTTAACCGCTTCCGACGTTCTGGTAGACTTGGCATTGGACGCATTTGAAGGTGAGAAGACCGGCCTGGATCGGGTCGAGTTCCGCAACGCGCGCGCAAACGAGATTGGTCAGGACGGCCCCTGGTTTCAGACCAATGTCATCGCAGAATTTACATATGACCGCGTTAAGTGAGGGTACTCATGCAGTTTATCGGCTCTCTTTTCCGAATGGGAAGGGATATATCGGTGTTACGGCGAACCCAGAACGACGACTGAAGGAGCATGAACGTGCGAATACTTTGGTTGGTTGTGCTATTCGGAAGCATGGTTTACCGGCTTTACAGGTCCTGGCTGTGTGTACCAGGGATTATGCCTATGATTTCGAATATAAGGCAGTGAGGGGGTTTGACACCCTGGTTCCACGTGGGTACAATCTGGTTAATGGTGGAATCGGAGGTCTTTCTGGCAGAGAGGTGAGTACTACAACACGAGAAAAGATGTCAAAAGCCCAAAAAGGGCATCCCTGTAGCGAAGAAACAAGACGTAAGTTGGGGGAAAGCCATCGTGGGAAACAGTTTTCTGCTGAAACTAAAGCTAAAATTTCGGTAGCCCTGAAGGGCAAGAAGAAGTCGGCAAAACACCGGGCGAATATATCGAAGGCTAGAATGGGCGTCAAGGTTGGACCTGTGTCCGAGGAGACTCGTCGTAAGATTTCGGAAGCGAATAGGCGCCGAAAGGGTATTAAAAAGGGTCCATTATCTGCGGAGCACCGAGCGAGCCTTTCTAGGGCAATCAAAGCCCACTGGGTGCAGCGTAAAGCTAAACGGAGAGGATAGAAGTAATGACACTTGTTCAGAAGATTGACTCCAATGTCACGGGCCTCCGGTACCAGGAGGAGCGCAGCATCGGTGTCGCAGAGCCCAACAACCCTTGGCTCGCCCTTGAGCCCAACAGCTACGACGACTTCGGTGGCGAGTTTACGACGGTTGCGCGCAACCCCATCAACGCAGGACGCCAGCGGCAGAAGGGGGTCCTCGTGGATCTCGATGCAACCGGTGGCATCCAGAACGACCTCACTCAGGATAACCTCCAGGACATTCTCCAGGGGTTCATGTTCGCTGACTTCCGGGGAAAGAACGATGTTGGTGACGACCGTCAGCCTCGTCGGGCCGGTATCGCGGGCGAGTTCGAAGACTATCTGATCACGGACATCACCGCTACAAGTGATATCACGGTGGACAGCCGTGTGGCTGTGAGCGCAGTGGCTGGTACCGCTAAAGGCACCGGTTACAATGTTGGAGATGTGGTGGAGGTGGTTGACACTGCCGCCACTGTTCGGGTTCGGCTGGTTGTAACGGCGATTACTGGCGGCCCTCCTGGTCCAGTTTTGTCTGTTGACCTGCTCGACGTGACTGGGCTCGATGCCGGTGGCCTTGAGGGGCGTACAGATGCTGACACGAGCCCTGACGCTGAGACTGACGTAGTTACGGGGACTGGTGACGGCGTATTGCAGGTTACCGTGACCTACGACAATGGTCTGGTGTGGCAGGCCGGTGACCTGATCTTCATGACCGACCATGACGACGCAGCCAACAACGGCGAGTTCGACGTAGCCTCTGTGGTCGATAACGTCATCACGGTAACTCAGACCAGTTTGATTACGGATGCTGCTCCGAACGCGGCAGCGACCCTGACCACGGTTGGTTTTCAGGTACCGGCCGGGAACCTTGATGTGGTTGTGCCTGCTCTTCCGGCTCTCCCTACCCTAGTTTTGACGGGAGATGACTTCACCACCATGGGTTTGATCCCCGGCGAGTGGATTTTCGTTGGTGGTGATGTAACCGGTGGATCAGGAGACCAATTCTCCCAAAATGCAGACAACAACGGCTTTATGCGGATCAACTCCATTACGGCTACGGTTCTGGAGATCGACAAGTCCGCTGGTACCCTGGTGGCAGAGGCTACGACTGCGGAGACCGTTCGTATCTTCTTCGCTCGTGTCCTGAAGAACGAGAGTGATCCGGCCCTTCAGGTTCGGCGCACCTACAATCTGGAGCGCCAGCTCGGCACCCCGGATGACGCCAAGCCTTCCGAGGTCCAGGCTGAGTACATCGAGGGATGGACGGCGAATGAGATGACCATCAACTACAACACGGCGGACAAGATCGTCGTGGACCTCGGGGGCATTGCAATCGACGTGAGCACCATTGACGGGCCGACCTCCCTGAAGTCTGGTGCTCGTCCTACCCTAGTATCGGGAGACGCTTACAATACCTCGAACGACATCTCCCGCCTCAAGCTGGCGGTGTTGGATCGTGAGAATGGCTCCAACCCGGATGCGCTGTTCGCATTCCTGACGGAGTTCACGATTAACATCAACAACAACATCAGCCCGAACAAGGCGATCTCTGTCCTCGGCGCATTCGACGTGACCGCAGGCCAGTTCAACGTCGAGGGTTCGATGGAGGCATACTTCGCGGACGTGAGCGCAGTGTCCTCGATCCGCAACAACGACGACATCACGCTCGACGTGGCAATGGTCAAGGGCGCTGCCGGTTCCAAGTCCGGTACCCTCGTGGACATTCCTCTGATTACCTTGGGCGACGGTCGCCTGAACGTGGAGCAGGACGAAGCGATCAAGCTGCCTATGGAAACTCCAGCTGGCGCAGACCGTGAGTTCGACCACACTCTGATGTTCTGCTTCTGGGACTTCCTGCCTGACGCAGCCGACGTATAGGAGTAGGGGGCTTCGGCCCCCTCCTTCCCCCCTACGATACATGCCACCACGCGCGTGAAAAGGTGGCCAATAAAGCGCCTCGCGGAGCGCATACAAGGTCAGGTTCGTGGCTTGTATCACCACGTCGAGACACTGAAATCCGCACCCCCAACCCAAACTATGGAGTGATGACAAATGGCAAAGCATGACGAGCTGAGCATCTACGAACTGTACGAGACCGATCTAGCAAAGGAGGTCGAAGGTTTTTGGCATAAGGTCAACAAGAACATCAGCGTCAAGATGGCTCGTGCCGGTGGCGCGAACCTCGCCTTCACCAAGGCCATGGAGCTGAAGACGCGGGACCATCGCAAGCGTGGCGGCGCTCTCGAAGGTGACGAGATGGACATCGAACTCGTGACCGAGATCATGAAGGAAGCGTTCGTGGAGACCATCATCCTCGACTGGAAGGGCATCACCAACAAGGAAGGCAAGACGGTCAAGTTCAGTGCGGGCGCAGCTAAGAAGCTGATCGCAGACTTGCCCGAACTGTACGCGGAACTGCGTGACGCTGCTGGTTCTGTTGCCAACTTCCGTATCGAGGAGATTAAGAACGACGTGGGAAACTGACGGCGGTCCTTGTCTACCAGATTGAGCAGGGGCCGAACGAGGAGAAGATCAGGGAGCTGGCGCGCACGACGCGGATGCCTCTCCCTGATAAGATCAAGAACAAGCCGGAGGTTAGGGTCGGGCTTGAGCTGTACTGGAAGGCATTCCAGGATTTGTCTTCGGACAGGGATGTCGGAATGGGCATCGGACCAATCCCATGGTCCTCTATGAATGCCTGGGGATACCGTAACCGTATCCGGGGCGACGATTTCGAAAGGCTTGTGATGGTCCTCCGGGGAATGGATTCGATCTACATGGACAAGCAGGGTAAGAAGTCCAAGGGTAGGATGGGCAAGAGCAAGAGCTTTAACAAGTCCAAGGCCATGAGGAATAAGTAGTGGCAGGTACGTTTCTCTTTAGCGAACTTGATGATCGCATGAACAAGCTGGGCTTCAGCCTCAAGAAGGGGCTGACCAAGGTGACCAAGAATGTCGCCAGGGGGATTGGGGCCACTCTCGTGGACTCCACCCCAGTCGATACCGGATTGGCTCGCTCCAACTGGCGTGCTACTCTCAATGGACCGGCTTCTGGAACCATTCCTCCGTACTCCCCCGGCAATCATTTGGGTATCAGCGAGTCGGCTAACGCCTCCGGCGCTAAGGCTCAGCAGAAGCAGGTCATCGAGCGGTTCGATGCTTCCAAGCTCGGCAGCATCTTCCTCACCAACAATGTTCACTACATCGGATTGCTCGATGGGGGCAGCTCTGCTCAGGGTGGTCGCGATATGGTCGCCATCGCTATCACTACGGGGCGGCAGATTCTCAGGGTCAGCGTGACCAAGATTTTGGAACGTAACTAATGGCCACCGAAACCTTCGTAATTGAAATCAGGACGCGCGGCACTAAGAAGGCTGCGGGAGACATCAAGCGTATTGGTCGGTCGGCCAGTAGCACCAGGAAGACCCTTGCCCTGATGCGTAACGCTTTGGTCGCGGTGGCTGCTGTCCGCGTCTTCGCTAAGATGACCGCCAACCTTGTTGAGTTCTCCGATCAGATGTTGGTAGTGAAGGCGGTCACGGCATCCACGACTGCGGAATTCGAGAGGCTGAGGGACGTGGCCAAGGGACTGGGTGCGACCACCCGGTTCACGGCGGCTGAGGCTGCCGAGGGCATGGCGTTCTTGGCGCGTGCTGGCTTTGAAGTGAACGAAGTTATCTCGGCTATCCCTGCTACTCTTGACCTTGCCGCTGCTGCCTCGCTTGACCTGGGCAATGCCGCTGACATCGCATCCAACCTCATGACCTCGTTCGGCCTGACCGTGAAGGACCTGCCGGACATTATTGATACCCTGGTCTTCACGGCCAACAATGCAAACACTACGGTGCAGCAGCTCGCTGACGGCTTGAAGCTGTTCGCTCCTCTGGCTTCGCAGTTCGGGGTGTCAATTGAGGAGGCTGCCTCCGCTATGGGTGTGTTGGGTGATGCAGGTATTCAGGCGTCCCTGGCTGGTACTGGCCTGCGCCGTTTCTTCACCGATCTTGAGGCGCCTGTCGGTAACACGGCTAAGATTCTGAAGCTCGCTGGTGTTGCTTTCGATGATGTTCGGCCGTCTATGAACAGTGTCGCGGACATCCTCGATACCCTGACGGAGGCCAACATCGGTGCCTCGGCTGCTTCGCTTTTGTTTGGCAAGCGTGGTGGGTTCGTCTTTGCTTCCCTCCAGCGTCAGCGTGAGGCGTTCAAGGAGTTGACGCTGGAGCAGGAAAAGAACACTGGTGTCGCTAAGGAGAACGCTAGGATTTTGGAATCAGGTTTGGGTGGCGCACTTCGTCTGGTTCGGTCGGCACTTCAGAACCTCCTGATCACATTCGGAGACCTCGGCGGCGAGGAGTTCCTGAACCAGTTTTTCCGTGCCTTGGCCGAGGGGCTCCGGGCTGTCGCGCGTAACGCTGACAGCGTGGTGGTTGCCATCAAGGTACTGATCGGCGTCATGGTGGCACGCAAGGTCCTGCTGTTCGGTAAGGCCATGCTCGTGACTGCTTTTAACATTGCTGTCGCCGGGAAGAACGCACTTAAGTCTGCGGCTCAGTTTGGTATCATGCGCACGTCGATCAAGGGGGTCGGCAAGGCACTGCTCAGGATTCCGTTCATCGCGATCCTGACAGGCATCGGCCTCCTGGTCGTCGCGGCCATCGCCTTCCGTGATCAGATGAAACTGATGGGCGACGACGGCGGCAACCTGAACGACGTGTTCACGACCACCGGCAACCTCCTGAAGGAGGAGCTGGTGAATGCTGTCAATGCTGCTGGCTTCGAGTTCGGAGACTTCAGTGATATTGTGGATACGGTATCCATGAGGGTGGCCTCGGCCATCGAAGGTATCATCGCCGTAATGTTCGGTCTGATCAAGGCATCTAAGGCGATCTTCATCCGTGTCACGGCAGAGTTTAAGAAGTTCCTGCTCGGGTTGGAGGCTGTCCAGTTCAGTCTTCAGTCTGGTGTAAACAAATTGTTCAACGCGGTAGGCTTCGATGACTTCTTTGACTTGTCGGACAACGCGAAGGAAGCCCGTGAACTCGCTGAGGAGATCGCGGCTCTCAATAAGGAGATCGCGGCTGGCGGTACTGTCTGGGAGAACTACCTTGGGGGAGGGAGGAGCTTCCTCGACGCACGGAAGGAAGTGACGAAGCTGCGCCTCGTTGCTGACCGTGACGCAGCAATCCTCGCCACGGAGAAGGCAAACAGGGAGGCTGCTCAGAAGCGTCTGCCCGGTAAGGAGGCCCCCGAGGCTTTCCTTGGAGATCAGTTTGACCTGGGTGGTAGCGGAGATGCGGATAAGGCGATCAAGGAGATCGAGCGCCTTACGGACGCTCTCCGGGACCTGGAGGCTCAGCACTTTCCGCTGTTGGCTGCTCAGGATGCAGAGACCGAGGTACTGGCCACCATTAATGACGCTCTCAACAAGGGTGTCGAGTTGCGGGTGAGCTATAGTGAGTTGCTTACGCGGACGATCCGGGAACAGGTCGGGGCGACCAAGACGACTAAGCAGGCGGCGGAAGAGCAAGAAGTTCTGAACGATGCTTGGAAGCGGGGTGCCATCAACCTGGAAGAACTTCAGTTCCTCCAGCGGAAGTCGGCCATCGGGTTCCTGGACAGCCAGCGCGATGCCACCAGCGGCGCGGCGCGGGCGTTCTTGAAGCTGACGCAGGACGCAACCGACGCGGCGGCCTTCACCGAGATGGTGTTCACGGATGCCTTCAAGTCTATCGAGGACGCGGTGGTGGACTTCGCAACGACCGGCTCGTTCAGTGTCAATGAATTCTTCCGCAACTTCGCGGAGCAGCTCTTGCGCCTGGGTACGCAGCAGGCTATCGCGGGTATCGGCAGCGCCTTCACCGGGGCCATCCCTGGCGGCGCAGTTGGGGCCACTGGTGGGTTCAACGTCGGCAACTTCGTCGCTAGCCTGTTCCACGATGGTGGATCGTTCACGGTCGGGTCTCAGGCGTCGGTAGCAGCTCAGCTCCCTGGCCTGGACAACAGGCTGGTGGCCTTCGGTGCGCAGGCGGGTGAGACGGTTACGGTCACTCCGAGGAACGCACCTGAGGGTAGTGGTGGTCTCGGAGCGGGTGCGACCAATGTCGTATTCAACGTGGTGACCCCGGACGCGGACAGCTTTAACCGGTCGCAGTCTCAGCTTCAGAACCGGCTGGTGGCTGGCATCGGACAGGCTCGGAGGAAGAGGTAATGGCATATTTGGTAGGCGTGCGTCTGAACGAGAACGTGGAACGTGGCGCCCTTGGTGGTGGTCGCTTCAACACCTCGGTGCTGACGCTGGATAGCGGGTTCGAGAAGCGCAACAAGAACTGGTCGATCCCCCTGTCTGAGTTCGATGTTGGGTTCGGCCTGCTGCTGAAGTTCCAGGCGGACCCGTCCGACATCCAGCTCGACGTGGACGAACTGATCAACTTCTTCTACATCGTGGGCGGCATGGGCGACTCGTGGCGGTTCAAGGACTGGTCCGACTTCGAGATCGGGTACGAGAACGGATCGACGGCGGGCATCTCGCGCCAGTTCCTCGGACTGGGTGACGACAGCACCACCGACTTTCAGATTTTCAAGCGGTACAGTTATGGAGGCAAGACGTTCGACCGCCTCAGCCTCACCAAGATGGTGGACGACGCCCAGGTCGAGTTAGCTCTGGACGGCCTTATCCTGACGGGTGGCGGCACCGATTACACCATCGACGCTGACCGTGGACTGTTCAAGCTGAATACGCCCCCTGCTTCTACGGGCGGCACTGGTCCTGGCGATGCGCAACTGTTGGAGTTCCGGTGCAACTACGACAACCATGTGCGGCTGAACACTGATGATCTGAAGATCAACATGGAAATGTTCAACGCGGGATCGTGGCCGAACCTTCCGGTTCTTGAACTGCGTGGCAATGGGATTGACTGATGGCGAAGACTACCTCTGCCGGAATGGATACGCATCTTGCGTTGGAGACGACCTCGCTTGCTATGGCTGCGGTCATCGAGCGCACTGACGGTACCAAGTTCCGGGTCACCACTTCTTCTGAAGACATTACCATCGACATCGGAGACGGTGACGGTGAACAGGTGTACTCGGCCGAAGAGGGTGTGTCGCGTACCAACATCGAGAGTGACGCGGAGCTGAACGTAGACAACCTCGACGTTGTAGGCATCTTCACGAACGACATGCTGAAGGAGACGGAGCTGCGGCGTGGCCTGTTTGACTTCGCTGAATTCAAGATTTTCGTCTTCAACTGGGCTGACACCGGCAACGGCATCATCAAGATTTTCCGGGGTCAGTTCGGTGAGGTGATCGTCACCAAGCAGGACTTCTTCCGAGTGCAGGTGCGCTCGATGGTGCAGGTCTACAGCAAGGAGACGGGCGAGACGTACAGCAAGGACTGCCGCGCTGACCTGGGTGACATTCGCTGCCGCGTTCCTGTCTACTGGGATGAGGAGGAGCCAGCCAACAAGACTGACCGGACCTTCCCTGTGAGTCACATTGCGCCCAGCATCGCGTACCAGCTCGGTGACTTCGTGGCGATCCCGACCGCGCCGTCCCCGAACGACTGCGCCATCATCCAGATGAACTTCGAGGGCGTGGACGGAGACCTGTCCGGCGCTGGCTTCGTGAACCAGGGTACGCATTCTGACCCCATCATTGTCGGCACGCCTGAGATCGACACGGCCCAGACGCCAGCCGGTGGCGATAGCACCAGCTCCATGCTGTTTGACGGGAGCACGGATCACCTCCAATTCACGGACACGGGTGTGCTCCAGTTCGGTTCCAATGAGGTGACGATCCATGGCCACTTCCGCGTGGATACTATTGACACGATCCGCACCATTGCCTCCAAGTTCAACACTAATCTTGATCAGCGGGAATGGGCTTTGCGTGTGACGGCGGGTAACGTCTTGGAGTTCGACGTTCATGACGACGGCTTGGTCACCCCTGACATCACGCTCACGGGTGCTACCACCATCGTTATCGACACCGACTACCACGTGGCTGTGGTGCGCAAGAGTGACGGTGACTGGGAGATGTTCCTCGACGGTGTGAACGAGGCTGGCCCGACCACCCCGACCGGCGACGTGTTCAACGGCACCTCCCCCCTGGAGATCGGGGTTGTCCTTCCGACATCTCAGCATTTCAGTGGACATATCGACAGCTTCGAGATCATCAACGGCTTCGCACGGTGGGAAGCGAACTTCACTCCCCCTACCGGCAACCTGTCCAACGTGAACCCGACCCTGATCTGGGAAGACTACGGCGACCGCATGTACGAGGTGACGACGGCTGGTACGTCTGGCCCTTGCATCGAGACCCCTGACGAGACGATCACCAACACGCACGACCAGGGCACGGCGGTCATGACGGCCAACCACTCATGGATGCGCTTCGCTGAGGTGTCGGCTGTGGACAGTGGCGACCCCCGTCGTATCTTCACGGTGACGGAGCTGACGCCGGTCACGGGTGAGGCTGTGGGGGCGAACCGTCTACCTTCCTCGCTCGGGTTCCCGGATGACTGGTTCAATGGTGGGGCGGCCTACATGGAGGTGGGGGACAACGCGGGCCGGACCGTCGAGATACGTGACTTCACCGAGGGGGCAGGCACCCAGGATATTGAATTGATCACCGACCTGCCGTTCGACATCGTGGTTGGGGACAAGATGCGTATCTTCCCCGGCTGTGACAAGACCAACCCGATCTGTATTTCGAAGTTCAACAGTGGTATCTCCTTCGTAGGCGAGCCCTACGTTCCGGGTGAAGATGTATTGGGCCAGTACCCGGACGCTCGATGATGCGTATTCGTGTAAATTCGAGTGTCATTTCAAACAATCCCAAAGTGGGTATCCTTTATACCCCTGCTGGGCCTTGTGGTCATGGTCATGTGGCTGAGCGGTATGTTAAGGGTAATGTCTGTGTAGAATGTCGTCGTCTTACTGTTCTTCGGCGGCATGAAAAGACTGTAGACAGTCGAAGGGAGCAACAAGCGGCTTGGCGAGCTATGAATTTGGGGCAGGTTCGAGAGAAGGACAGGGTGCGTAGTGCAACACGTTACCATCAGAACCCTGAAAGTATTAAGGCAGCTAACGCTCGGTGGTGGAAGAATAATCCAGACAAGCGTCGAGGGTACAAGGCGGCACGACGAGCTAGGGAGTTGGACGCTCCCGGTTGTTATCTTGAAGAAGATATTCAGGCGCTTCTGGGTACCCAGCAGGGGGTTTGTGCTGCACCCCATTGTGAAGAAAAGATTGAGCATTTGTACCATGTTGATCATATTGATCCATTGGTTAATGGAGGAACTAACTGGCCCGATAACCTTCAGTTGCTCTGTCCTACTTGCAACTGTAGTAAGGGGGCAAAGAGTTATCAGGTATGGTGCGAGGAGAGGATCAATGCACGTTAAGGCAAACGAAATCATCGACGTGGCCAACGGTCTCATTGGCGTACCGTACCGGCACCAGGGTCGTAACCAGATGGGCCTGGATTGCGCTGGGCTGATCGTTGTGGTAGGACAGATGCTCGACCTCATGACTGACGAGGAGAAGCGGAACTATCCTCGTCGCCCCGATACCAATGCGTTCACCGAGGAAATGCTCAAGGTGGGGTTGAAGCAGCGCCCCTATGGTAAGCACGAGCATGGTGACATCCTGAGGATTAACACGGTAGGTTGGCCAGTTCACCTTGGCATCTATGAGGTGGACGCTCGGGGCAAGGAGTGGGTCATTCACGCCTACATACCCCACAAGCAGGTCACGCGCGATTCCCTCACGCCCGCCGTGATCATGTCTATCAGTTCCGTTTGGAGGTACGCCGACTAATGACTACGCTTCTTATCTCCGCAGCGGTTAACATCGGCATCGGGTTGCTGATCAATGCGATCTTTCCCCCACCGGATATTAACCAGGAAGGACCTCGGCTCACTGAGCTGGGATACACCTCTGCTGCCTACGGCAGGATGGTCAACATCGTCTTCGGCACCGACCGCATCGCTGGTAACATCATCGACACGACGGACCCAGCCATCGAGGAGGTGGTCAGCGAGGAGAGTTCTGGCGGTGGCTTCTTCGGCACGCCCACTGTCAACACTACGACTTATGCGTACTTCCTGACCGGTCGCATCTCATGGTGCATTGAGGGCGCCACCGATATAATTAGGTGGTGGGGTGATGGTAAGATCATCCTTGACGCCACTGGCACGGGTCAGACTATTAAGAAGGGCGTGACCCACACCTTCTACCCTGGTGGGCAGGATCAGATTCAGGACCCGGAGGAAGTGGCGCGTCGTGGTTCCGACATCCCTGCCTACGGTCACCTGACCAGTAGCAAGGTGGACCGGATGCCTCTGGCTGACTACGGTAACCGTATCCCGAACTTCACTGCTGAGATCGCATTCAACTCGTCCAGGAACATCCCCGTCCTGAGTATGGTTGAGCCTGCTGGTTTCAATCCGGGCGATTCCTCTCGGTGGGATTACGACCCTGATCAAAACCTGTTGATGGCGTCTAAGCGGGGATCGACCGGCGCTTTCACGGCGGATGCTACTTCGATGGAGTTCAGGAACGACTTTTCCATTGCCGATATTGTGCAGCCCCGACACACGATGGGGCGTGATGGATTCGCCTACCTTGCTGAGGGCAACACCAACCGCAATCCCATCGTCAAGATTGATCTCGACACGGGGATTGAGGAAGCTAGGTTTGGCGATAGCAGCAACGATCCCCTGAACGATAACTCCAATGGCTACACCAACGCGGGAACGTGGTACCAGCTCAACTCCACCACCGTCCACGGTGTCAAGAGCCTCCTGGTACACCTCAGTATCCTCCCGGCAGGCGGCCCGCCGAACGGTTCGGTGACGGACGCTGACCTGATGGGCAACTCCATTGGGTTCGAAGTCGTTCGCCATATCATTTCCACGGCCGATGGTTTGACGGTGAGCGGAGATGATCTGGGCGACTCCGGCACCTTCGTCGCCCTTGACCATGACCGGGGCATCTTCTACATCATGCAGGATGACGACAACGCTGGGACGTACAACTTGGTCAAGTATCAGCCGAACTACGGCGTTGATACCTTTGGGGTCACCTTGCAGAACGTGACGGCTTCGCTGCTCAGGACGTTCTCGCGCGGTACGTTTGCAGGCGGCGATGACTTTGAGGGCACGGGTGGCCCTGCCGGATGGGCTGTCAATCGCAGGACGGGCGAGCTGATCTTGAGCAACGGCACGAGCATGATCCTCTACAACCCGGACACAGATACGATCCTGGCGCAGAAGACCAACGGCAGCTTCAGCGCAGAGCACAACTACTACTCGGGCACCACGTTCGGGTACGCCATCTCCAACGCGAGCAACGGTACGCTCAGGATTATCGACACGCGCACGCTGGAGATCATCGAGGACATCAAGACGGATGACATTCCGTGGCCGAGTGGCACGGACGGTATCATTAACGGAGAGTCGAGCACGTGGGATGACCGGGCGCAGGCCATCTACCTGGGGCGGGTCGGTTCGGATGCTGCCGATGACTTCCGTATCCTCAAGGTTTTCGTGAACCGTACAAATCCTCTTGGTGTCCCTCTGAGCGACGTGGTGTCTGCCTTGTCCACGAGCTACCAGCGCCAGAAGATGGCGGGGCTGCTCCCGGCTGACATCGACGTGACGACCCTGACCGGCGACACGGTGCAGGGATACAATCTGAATAACCCTAGTTCGATGAAGGCTGCGCTCCAGCCATTGCGTGACCGCTTCCTGTTCGACGCACACCAGTCCGACTGGATCATCAAGTTCCCCAAGAGGGGCGCGACTCCTACGGTGACAATCCCCGAGGAAGACGTGGGTGAGCTGAAGCGTGGCCGTACCCAGACGGACGCGCCTTCGCTGATCGAAGTACGTCAGGATGACTTGTCTCTGCCTATGTCTCTGGGCGTGCGGTACCGCAACAAGGATACTGACTACCAGATCGACGTGGAGCACGACAAGCGTCACCTGTTCCCGAACCCTACCATGCACTCGAAGTCGGAGCGCGTCCTTGACATTCCCATTGTCGATACGTCTACCCCGATGAAGCAGTTGGTTCAGAAGACCTTGTTGACCCTGTGGAACGAACGGACTTCCTACAAGACGATTGTCCCTTGGACGTACATCGCGCTCGACGCGACCGACGTGTTCAACATGGGTGTGTTCGGAGAGACGGCACAGATTCGTATGGCCGAGAACGACCTGGGCCAGGGCTGGTCCATCGAGATCACGGGCGTGGTAGAGGACACCAAGTCCTTCTCCTCGACTCTGGCCGGAGGCACTGCTGCGGGCCACGTGGGCACGACTGTTCCCTCGGGCTTGCCTACTCGCCTGTTCCCTCTGGACGCCCCCCTGCTCAGTCTGGATGACCTAACGACCACGCCTATTTCTAATGCTTACATGGCTGTGGGTGCCTTCGAGGATTCCTGGCCGGGCTGCACGGTGTTGAAGTCCCTGGACAACGTGGACTTCTCGATCACGGGCACGGTCAATCAGGAGTGTGCCTTCGCCAAGGTGCGAACGGCTCCGGGTGCCTGGGTAGAAGAAAATGGAGACTTCCCGAACCGGTGGCAGGAGACGGAAGACGGTGGTACCATGGTGATCACCCCTCTGCGTCGGTCTGACGCATGGGCTTCGACGACTGAAAGCCTCCTCCTGGCCGGGGCCAACTACGTGGCCTGCATCCATGAGTCCGACGATCAGGTTGAGATTTTCGCCTTCCAGAATGCTGTGCTCAATGACGACAACACTATCACCTTGACCCGTCTGCTTCGTGGCCGTTTTGGGACCGAGGACATCGCCACGCTGGGCATCACGGGGAACGACACCTGCATTCTGCTCTCGGACTCTGCGAACAACCAGGAGACTGGACCGATCCTCCCCCAGGGCCTCCTTCTCTCGGACCTGGACTCGACGCTACTGTTCAAGGGCGTAACCATCGGCACCCTGCTTGAGGACGCTTCCGCCGTCAGCCATATCTATACGGGCCGTGACCTCAGGCCGTTCAGCCCTGTCCACGTGGAGGGCGCACCGGACGGCTCGGGTGGCTTGGACGTGTCCTGGGAGCGCAGGGCTCGTGGGCCTTTTGCGGCCGAGTGGCTTGACGGGACGGGTACAGTGGTGTTGAATGAGACCATCGAGCAATATGAGGTCACCCTAAGCGTACCCACTAACCAGAACTTCCTCACCAAAATTGTGGACGACGCCACGACAGTCAATATTACTGAACAGGAATTGATCGACGGTGGCGCAATTCCAGGTGGTGTTGCCCGTCAGGAGTGGCCAGATGACGGTGACTTCGCCGGGCCTATGTTCTCGAATGGCTGGGTGGATGTATCTGGCGGCGGTAACTGGTTCACAACCTCTTCTCGCGCTGGTCTGACCGCCCCTGCTGCTTCTGTGAATAGCACGTTCGTAACTCAGTCCAATGACAACCGCGATGCTTTCATCCGGTCAGACGTAGACCTTGTCACTGATCTGGGTATGTTGGAGGTAGACATCCCTTCTGGAATTGCTCGGATGTCGGCTTGGTGTGGTGCAGGTAACGCAGACAGCGGAGCTTTTGACGATCTGCTTACGGTGTACCTGGAGGTTCTGAATGCAGGAGGCAGCGTACTGGCTTCTACCAACACCGGGCAGTTTGTTCCTTCCGCGAGTTGGACGCAGGTAGGTAGCATTGACGCTACATCGCGTCCATTGGAGCTTCCTTTGAACCAAGCTGGTGCCCGTCAACTTCGGTGTCGTCTCCGTTACAACAGCACAGGCTTTTTCACTGACGACAGTGGGTATGACTTCATCGAAATTGAAGTTACCACCCTGCCAGACGACCTGACTATAGATGTCGTGCAGGTTAGTGAAACTGGAAAGAAAAGCCCTATCGGAACCAAGACAATATAAGGTAAGAGATCATGGCAACAGAAAATCTACAAATCCCTGACATCCAGGCAAGCCAAAACCAGAAGGAAGTGACGGCGAACGCTGCTCACAATTTGCAGGAC
>SDBT01003878.1_pt1 | contig 25668 bp, 18 predicted proteins | sample 2277101 | NCBI WGS metagenome assembly SDBT01 (sample SAMN10404973, study PRJNA504765) | marine sediment metagenome | isolation source: marine sediment core GS10_PC15, 103 cmbsf | place: Arctic Ocean: Southern Knipovich Ridge | collected 2010 | reverse complement strand
ACCCGCTTCAAGAATTATTGGGGCTTATAAATATCATCTTAAAAATAACAAGATGGCAGAGGCTATAACAAATGAATTAGAATTATATGGGATGATAGTTAAACCAAAAAATCCATTTAAATCATCAGCTATAATAAAAAGTGTTAAACAAATCTCAATTTACGCTGATAGAATTATTGGTTTTTGGCAATTACATAGAGAAACAGTTATCAAAAACTTTCCAAAACCTTCAATTCGAAATAAAATTAAACTTTTAAATAAAATTGATGATCTATACACCTTTGATGCCTACAACTCTTTATCTATTGAAGGTTACCAGGTAACCATAGAATTAATTAAGCAAGCTCAGTTAAATAAAGTACCCCTTGAAAAGAATGCTTTAGCGGCAAAAGGATATTCAAAAGCTTTTTTAGAAGCAAAAAAGTCAATTGCAAAAATGATAACAACAAAAAAACCGGGCTCAGTATTCGAAAAAGATTTACAAAAATGGCACATAAATCTTTTTGCCCCACAAATGCAAGCTAATTTACTATCTGAAAGACACCTTTTAGGCTACAGATCGAGCCAAGTATATATTAGAAATTCAAGACATGTGCCCCCTCCTAAAGAAGCTCTAATGGATTCAATGGATGCTTTGTTTTATTGTTTAAAAAATGAAAAAAACGCAGCAGTAAGAGCAATATTGGGACACTACATGTTTGTGTATATACATCCATATATTGATGGAAATGGCAGGATAGCTCGCCTATTAATGAATAGTATGTTTTTATCAGGAGGCTACTCTTGGACAATCGTTCATGAGAAAAATAGAGATGAGTATTTAAATTGTTTAGAAACGATTACAGCAGATCAAAATTTTTTACCTTTTGTATTATTTTTAAAAGAAGAACAAAATAGAGAACATCTTTAAATTATAGATATTTTTAATTTATCTATCGAGGAAGTTCATTACAACAAAAACACAAATCAAGGTATAAATAGGTATCAGACAAAATAACAATGGCTTACTATATTTTTCTCGAAAATATCTCAGTACTAACAAAGGAATAGTAACAAGCACAGACGATGGGATACAATATATACAACCAATCATAGTTAAACCCGCTATAGCTGAAGTTTTAGCGCTACCGAATACCATGAAAGACATTGCTACCATTATTAATAAAACGGGAAATATAATAATATAAAAAATGCTAAAGCAAATAGCATAAATTTTAAATTTCTTTTTATCTTTCAAGGTTTGCATCTCTTCATTAATAATACTTTTTTCTAGTAAAACATTGTTCATATTTTTAATTTCTCTCATTATCCAGTTTATTTATTACAAAAACATCCCATAACAATAGCAATAACATCAATTATTTTTTCAGTTTCTCTAATGCTTCTTCGTATGTTTCTTTATGGATTGTTTCTAAATTCTTTTTATCAATAGCTATGTATTCTAAATTCTTTCTTCTAAATCTAACGATACTTATACCAGGAGGTGGAATATCGGAGTAATCTGGGTTATATGTAAATATTTTAATTTCAATCCAGCTCATGGGATAAGGATGCTCTATTAATTCATTTAATTTTTCATTTGCATTCAGATTATGCAAAAAGGTCTCAGCAGCATATATAACTAATTCTCTAGCTTCATCAATCGTTAATGGATTAAAATATTGAAAATATAACCCAATAAATTCATCTCCTTCAACAATACTACCTCCCTCTCCTGCAGGCACAAGATTTTTTTCCTTTTCTAGCTGTCTCCAGGTCTGACCAATTATTTTATTTTCTAGATCTCGTTTTTTTTCGTATTCTGTTTTAGAACAACTGCTACAAAAAAACAAAACTAATATAATACTTAAATTAATGACTCTCATAGTTGATCCTTTACTATTGTGCATAATTTTTAATTTGCTCTAACAAAAAGTGATCATAAGAAGGACTATTAAAATTATGATCAAGTCTTTTTGCATTGGGATGTGGCTTTATTCTAACTATGCTATCTATGTTACGAGCATATCCCGCAAGGTCCAGATAAGGAACAAAGTCTCTGCCCACATAATGCTCTCTTGAATGACACAGATCCTTGTCTATGTAGGCAGCAGGAGCAAAAGCAAGAACATCAATTCTATTTCTTAAATTCGGATCAGTCCCTTCTAGGGCATTTCTTGTAATAATAGCTCCTTCACTATGACAAATATGCAAGTAATTTTTATCTGATTTCAATAAATAATCTGTCCATATCTCTTTTTGCATTTTAACACTTTTGGTTTCTTTATGAAAAACCCCTTCACATCCAGCTCTTGATACATCCCAAAAACCACCTCTAGTTTCATTATGTAAAAGATGAACACTTTTACCACCGGAATAATTAGATATTATTTTACCATATTCTATTGCTTCTTGACTAGAAGTTCTAATACCAAAAGTAGCCCCTATATTTCTGCCATCTTGAAAATCATTTGATCCTACATTTATTTTTCTAGAAGGATCTTCATTATTAAGAATTTTTTGAGTTTGAGTTCCTTCAAAGAAAAAATTTACTATATTTTTTTTAAATTCCTTAGAATCAAAAGATCTTTGAGGAAGAGAAAAATTATTTTCAGAAAAATAATTACCTTGTGAATAGCTCTGATTTACAATCATAGGTGGAAACATCATTAGCCCATATAAATCAACCCTGGTAAGAGGATCGTTTAACAAAAACGCATATAGATTTGGTCCATCTGCAAAACCTTGTGGGTCGGGAGTAATCCATCTTCCTAAGATCGGATCGTAATATCTTCTACCGTAGTAGATAAGATTAGTTTCTTCATCTATCCTTTTGGAAGAAAACTGCCAGGGATTATTTATAGATGATTTTTTCTTTTCATAACCTGAGCCGGAAAAAATCTTTCTTTCTCCAAAGACTGAGTATCTATAATGTTCATATAACGAAGAGTTATAAATCAAAGAGACAAGATTTCCTGAAACATCATAAAGTGGAGCATATATATAACCATCAATCTCAAACGAAATAGCTGATCCTATTTCAGCTTTATTAGTATCAGAGAGAATTCTAAGTTCTTTTTGATTGAAATTCTGATCAAATGAGCCAATCTCATTTTGGCCATCGTATAAAAAGTATTTACAATCATCTAGCTGGAAAAATGAATTATATTTTGAGATTTTACTTATTCTTCTATTAAATGGATCGTATATAAACTCCAAATCATACAATGAAGGATCTGTAACTTTAATTAATCTATCTAGAGAATCATATTCATAAAAAACTGAGCCGTTTGAGAAGGTTTTTTTAATAAGATTTCCATTTTCATCATATTCAAATTCAAAATCATCGTTAGCATCTACTTGATGTAGATCATTTACTTTATACAAGTCATCGTTTTTGAGTAGTCTATTATTATGTGAATCAAATTGATAACTATTTGAAAACAATCCAGCTTCAGAAATGATCTGATTGAGATCGTCATATGAATAACTATAAGTATCTTTTAAAAAATAATCCCAACTGATATTGGATATTCTTCCAATTGAGTCGTACTCTACTTGTTGATCATGAAATTTGGTTTTTATTTTTGTTACTCTAGAGAGTTTATCAATGAAATACTCAACATCACCTGAGTCTAAGATCAAATTTTCTTTTAATAAGTTGCCTGCTAAATCATAATTTGAATATTCATGTTTATATAGCTCAAAACCATTTTTATCTTTTCTTATTATTTCTTTTAGATATCTCGGATCATATTTATATTCTACAGAAGATCCATCTTGAAATATTGTTTTTATTTTATTGTTTAAAAGATCATATTCATTTGAAATTGAAAGACCATTGGATAAACCTTCTTCTAGAATATTGCCAAAAACATCATATTTTCTTCTTGTAATAAAATTTTCAAAATCTTCTGTTAATACTACTTGATTTAACTTGTTATATTCAAAACGATTATCAATATCTCTTTTTGAAGAATATATCCTTGTATTATTTCCAAGAGGATCATATTCATAAGACAAAATATTTAGATCAGGTTTAATTATTTTTTCTATTAGTCCTTTATCGGTATAAGAGTATTCTGTAGTTTTTGATTTTTTTGAACCATAAGCTTCTGTTAATTCAGTAAGCCTATTCATTTCATCGTATTGCCATATAGTTGTAATAGTTTTTGATATTTCATTAGGATTTATATAAATCGAGCTTACTTGCTTTGCTAAATTTCCGTTAACATCATAAAACTTTTCTTCATAGGATATTGTTGAGCCATTTGGATCGATATTTTCTATTATTCTTTCTCTATCTAATGAATCAAAAACTCTAATAGTCTTCTGCTTAAGTGAATTAATCGCAGTTATTCTTTTTGATTTTTGATCTAATTTTTCATTATAAAAGGCATCATAAAGATATGTAGTAGAATTTTTTAAGGGATCTTCAACTTTTATAAGCCTATCTAGTGAATCGAATGACTTGGTTTCTTTAGATTCTCTTCCGGATATATCTGAAATAATAATTTTTTTATTTTCTTTATCATCATATTGAAGTTGAACTTTTTTAAGATCATTAGAGTTAATATCTTTTTGTTTTTCTTCTAATACTCTTCCAAGAAAATCTCTTTTATAAATGGTAAATAATAAATCAGCTTTAAAAGTTTTTTCTAAAAAACCAAGTTCATCATAAAAAAACTCTTCTTTTGCTATAGGTGATTGCGCCTTAGAAAAAACTTCTTCTTTTATCTTTCTTCCGGCTCCATCATAAGTATATTTTGTGATAGTTCCAGCTGGATCAGTTCTTGAAATAAGATTAAAAACATCATATTCAAAAAACTCCTCTGATAAAACATCGTTTGTAGGAGATATTATTCTTTTAGAAACAGCTCTTTTCAAAAAATCATATGTATACTCAATTTTTGTTTTAATTTGATCTATATGATGTTTTAGAGTTCCATCTAAATTATATTCAAATTCCTCAGTAGTTTCATCCTGATATTCAATTTTTATTGGTTGATCGAAAATATTATAGGAAATATTTGTTGAATTTCCCATTTCATCAGTTTTTTTAATTTGTCTAGAAAACGCGTCATATTCATAACATTTTTTGGAAAAAGAAGCTTTGCCAAAACAATCTTCAGTTTTTGGAGAGATCTCTTCGATAACGTTTCCTAAAGAGTCATAGTTCAGTCTAGTGATATTTCCATAAAAATCCTTTTGAGAAATTTTATTATGCCTAGCATCATATTCATATTCTTCAATGTAGTTTTGCTTATTATCTTTAATCGTTTTTGAAACTAATCTATTACATAGATCATATTCAAAATATATTTCCTTGTTAGCAAAAGTCTTTTCATAAATTTTATTGCTATTTTCATCATAGTTATAAAATGCTTTTCTTCCTAAGGGGTCCGTTTCAGAAATTAAATTATCATTCCTGGGATCATATTCATAATTTAGAGTATATTTCAGTTCATCATCTGATCCAAAAACATGTTTTTTTATAACTTTGCAGCTTTTTGAATATTCATATTTTTCTTTTTTTAGAAACTTCTCTATTTTTTCATCTATGTCATAATAATACTCTTTAATACACTCGGCAAAACCATATGGCTCTTTTACTTGAGGTGCAATTCTTTTAATTATCCTTCTAGTTACGCTCTCTAAATTCTCTTTTTGTGTAGAGACTCCATTATCTTCAATCTCTTCTATTAGAACATTATCGCTATCATATGAATAAAAATTTCTTTTCTTTATCTCAGAGTTAAAAATTGTAAATTTTGTTAAAGGTAAACTCGTTTCAAAATTTTCTCCATGAATTTTCATTGTAAGGTAGGTATATTCAGTTCCATAAGAGTTTTGATCGATCTCAGATTTAATTTGATTATTATTGCTATATGTATAATTTTTCACATACATTTCAATCCCATTATCTATGGGCAAATTATCACTCCCAAGCTCGATAGATTTATTACATTTTCCAGATATATTTCCATAAGTTATTTTACTTATTATATTCCCATTATTTCCATCATAGATATTTCTTATCGCTTTTATTCGTTGCCTATGTTCATTGATATATATTTGACCAAGAAAAAAACCATTATCCCTCCAAATAAATGCTTCAAAATTCTTAAACTTCTGGCCACCATTAATATTTTCAAATCTTTCAATTCCTTCTAATCTAAGTTTTGTTGAAAAAAAATATTTAGTTTGATTGCCGTTTGCATCTATAAGAGTTGTTTGCCCTTTTGTTTTGTTTAACTCAGGTATTTGTTCATAATAAATTCGATAAAGAGTTTTTAAATTTTGAGCTTTACCTAAATATGATTTGAGCTCCGAGACTCTTTTCCATTCTTTTTTTTTATAATTGTCGTAATACTCAATCTGAAAAAGTCGATTTTTTGGGTAAATACAAGTTTTTAATAAAAAAAACTTATTTTTATGATACTCAAAATGTTCATCTCCATATGGAGATGTTTTATGTCCTAAAAATGTTTTTCTTTTTTTTACGCCGCCTTCATTTTTTATTTTCTCTTTTTTATATTCATATTTGATTGTTTTTTTTGAATTAGTCTCTACTACTATAGTTTTATCTTTTTGAAAAGTTTTATTTAATGTCAACCGGGCATAGATTTTGCCACTTGGGCTTTTACTTTTTATCTCTTCCAGCTCCTTATCTTTTATTATATATTCAAGTTTATTACCATTTGGAAGAATTTCCCATTCTAGCGAATAGGGACCAAAAGCGGCATCTTTTCTATAATAATGTCTTATTGCTCCGCTAGCTGACTTAACTCTTAAATTATGCTCTCCATGAGCTTTAGCTGTAGTATTCTTATAGTTGTCCTTTGCATTCGTAATAGCTCTTTGGTAAAAGTGTTGATTTTCTATTAATTTTAAAGGTCTTGTTTTAGCTTTTTCATCTTCAAATTCTTGTTTTTTTTCTTTTTTTTCTTCTTTGGAATCCCAAAATTTTTTTTTAGGTGGTTTAACTTGAGGAAACTCAAAACTCAACATTGTTCCGTTTGGATCATATACATCTACTCTTCTATTAGTTCTAATCAAATTATCTTTTTTTCTTTCAAGGTCATATCCAATATTTGTCATCACATGTTTATCTCCTCCCCATCCCCCATTTACGGCATCTTCAATTTCAGACCACCTATCAATAATATCGTCTAAAGAATACGCAGAAAACATGCTACTATAAGATTTTGAAAAGTAAATTGGCTCTTTTCCCTCTGCTATTATATCAACATCATTTATGTACAACTGACCTGTCATTAAGTTTACACAACCTTCTAACATCACTGAAGGTTCTGCTGCAACGGTTGCTTGAAAATTTGTTTCAAAATTGTTTGCAAATATATGGAAATTAACTAAGAAAAAAATAAGAAATAAACGTAGCATTTTTTCTATCAAAAAATAATTTACAAACATTGTTTACAAATAAAATATTTTTTGTAAAGCAGAAACAAATTCTTGTAAAAACTAAGCAGAAATACTCACATTTCGTCTAATATTAAAATGTCAAATTTTCAAACAAGCAAAATTTTTAAAAATAATTTTTGCAAATATTATAAAAGATATAATGGACTGATAACAAGACGAGAATTAGCACTATATCCTGATAATCAATAACTTATATATACAACCAAGTGTTTTTTTTAATTTTCAACACGGAAGTGCTTTAAAAAAAAAGACTTCCGTGTTAAACTTCCTAGTAAAACCAATGATGTTAAGTATGTTAGAAAATTTAATTATGAGAAAAGAAGGGAAAACACATCTATAAAAGATCCTAAGGCAATTTTTAAATTATTAATAGATAATCAAATATGATTATTTTACAGTTATTTTTTCTTTCGCCTACAAAAAGAGCTGAATCGCTTGCTACTAATGTCATCCTAAAAAAGCTTAACTCTCAATGCTTTTAATCTACATTAATAAGCATTTCTTTCATCATGAATGATCATGTACAATTCTTTACCTGTCTGAGATTTTGCACCAACGTCTCTAAGCCACTCAGACATCTTAAAATTAAATCTTTTCCGAGAAGACTTATTCATAAAAAGATCTAAAGGAATTCTAAAAGAAAATCCTTTATCGAAATACCTCTTAGAGTTAACGATATCGACTTTATCAGTAAAAGTTATCCAAGTAGATAACTCAAATCCACTTTTAAAATATTTTAAAATCTCTAATTTAATACCTTTATCCTTTGCTAAAAACTGACCTATAGATGTTTTAAACGTTAAGTCAAGCGGTTTTACATCAAAATATAAATTCAAAAAATATTGAAACCCTATAAATCTTTCAAATTCCTCTTTATCATTATTAAATTTTCTTATTTTTTTTTGAAAATTTAACCCACTATATTTCCTTTTATAGACATTTGCAGCTTCTAATGAAAAAGCAAAACTTGAATTTATTGGGTAATATAGAGTTTCTAAAGCAAGCCCGGCATAAGCTATTTCAAAATAACCGAGAGCTACTCTTGCAAAAAAGGCTTTTTTCAAATTGAAGTTTTTTTGAATAAAAGCAGTATCCACATGAAAAGAGTTAGTTTCAAAATATTTTACAAAATCTGATCTAACATTGATAATTTGAGATGGGTTGTAAATATCCTTGCTTCCAACCTGGGCGCTTGCTTGTTTCGCTATGTAGCTGAGCTGCAAATTATAATAAAGCTCATCGAATAAGTAACCATCTAGGTTTGCTAAAAAGCCTGCGTCATATTTAAATTTCCCTTTGCATGCTCCGAAAAAAGCATTCACTTTTGGACGAACAGATAAAGAGTAAGGGCTTTTTTTTCTGAGATATACAACTCTTGAAAAACTTTCATCTTCTTTTAATGAATAATCCTTTATTTGAGTTAAGGCATCTAGCTCAAATTTTCCCATTTTTTTTTCTTTAAAAGAATTTAAATACTCTTTTTTAAATACATATTCGTGAAGATTTATACCTTCAGATTCCACTCTTACAACCGAGCTATAATAATCTTCTATTGGAAAGAAACTTAAAACATTTTGTATTCTTAATTTTAAAATTTTCTGATTTCTGTATCGTTGATTTATAATTTTTAAAGCTAGGCATTTATTATCATTAGAATCTACAAACACAGAAACCTTCATTAGATCTAATCCCTCTTCTTTAAAAGCTAAGGCTAGATTATTTGAAAAATCTTTTTCTTCATTTAGATTTGAGAAATCCAGATTTCTAAAATCTGAAAAAACAGGAGTATCTAGATATTTTGGAAAAAGCCCATTAGATTTTCCGATATTGTAAGATGCAGTTAAAGAAGCAGCTAGTTTCCTGCCTCTAAGAGAGTTCATTGAGAATTGAAAAACATCTAAAAAGGAAAAATTAAGACCTACGTTTATCGGAAAATTTTGCTCTCTACCTTTTGGATGTTCTCTTTTATTATTTTTATAATCGTTTGCATCTAGCTCTGCTAAAAAGCTCAAGTTTTTAAAATACTTTGATTTTTTTAAAAACGGGAAATATGAAAGGCCCGCAAAGACACCTTTAATCCTTCCTCCACCAAAGCCGATAGATGCCTCAAAATTTTGATCAAAAAACTCTTTTGTTACAACAACGTATTTTGAAAAAAACCTCTTTGATCCATAAAAGTCATTTAAGCCAATAGCAATTTCAGGTAAAAACTCAAAACCATCTTTTTTTTTAAGTAGAGCAAATTTTATATTGGCAGCTCTATCAGCATCATCACCGAATCCCATTTTTCCAAAAGTTGGCTCTAATACATTTTTAAAAATCCAAAAATTACCAGAGAGTTCTACTCGATCAAAATACTGAAAATTTGCACTAAGAATCTGATAAGGCGAGTTATTAGAATAACAAAATGCAAAAGTGCCAGGATCATTTGTTTTTGCAGATGGCATAGCAAAATAACCACCTAGACACATTTGATTATAAGTAAAAGGCAGCTTATTATTTATCTTTCCTTCAACTTTCTTTATTTTGTCTAAATGTTCAAAATATGAATCAACAGTGCAAAAAAGTCTGTTTTCAAAACAGATAAAAAATAATATAAATATTAATAAAAAAAATATTTTCATTTATTTAATTTAGATAAATAGCTAAAAACTATAACAAAAAATAAAATATTATGCAAAATTATTTTAATGAAATCCAAAAATATCTTTAATATTCCTTAATTATATCTTAAATATTTTGTTTGAAAATTATATAAAATTGTCATATACTGATAATTTACGGATTAATTTAACTAGTTAAGGATAGAAATGACCTATTTAAAACAATTTATAGAAAAAATTAAGTTAAATGATTATCAAGGCTTTTTAAAAATCTTCGAAGAGTACTGTTTTAGCGATGAAGTAAATTATGAAGAATTAAAAAGTTTACTTCTAGAGGTAAAAGAATCAGATCTAGCGGAAGATTTTGGTCAGCATGTTAACAGGACTATTTTCCTTTGGGAAAAGCTAGAGGATGAAGATGAAAAAAACGAAATATTAAAATTGATCTGTGACCTGCAAAATAAAAACGATGCAGAGCTAGCATCTATAGTTTACGAACATTTAAAAAAGAAATATTCAAAAGACCCTCTTTTTAATGAAAAAATAAGACTAATCGGTCTTAGATCTAGAGAAAACTTCCAAGGAGCCATTAGTAAATTTGAGCTTTTAACCCATATGAAAAAGGGCAAGTTTGTTTTTCATAAAGCAGGATGGGGCACCGGCGAGATTTTAGATCTATCTCTTTTAAGAGAAGAGATGAGTTTAGAATTTGAATACGTAGTAGGACATAAAAGCTTATCATTTGGAAATGCTTTAAAAACCCTAGTTCCTCTAAAAGACGATCATTTTTTATCTAGAAGATTTGGCAACCCTGATCTTTTAGAAAAACAAACAAAAGAAAATCCGATAGAGATAATCAAACTTTTAATAAAAGATTTAGGGCCACAAAATGCTGCTGATATTAAAGAGGCTATTTGTGATTTAGTAATTCCTTCTAAACAGTGGAATAGATGGTGGCAAAATGCTAGATCAAAAATTAAAAAAGACAAAAAAATTCAATCCCCTAAAAAGTTAAGCGAACCATTTTTATTAAGGGAGAAAGAGATAAACCACGAAGAGGTTTTATATAAAAATTTAGAAGCTAAGCCCAAACCCAAAGAAATCATTCAAATGATTCACGCTTTTTTAAGAGATTTTCCGCAAATGACAAAAAATGAAGATTTTAAAAATTCATTAACAATCAAACTTGTCGATGTTTTGGGACATGAAGATTTAACTGAACCTGAAAAAATACAAATTCATTTCTTATTAGATACTTTAAAAGTGGACAAAGAGCTAATAAAAATCGATGAAATTATTAAAGAAAATTCATCTCCCATGGATATTTTAAAAGATATCGGTATTGTTAGTTTTAAAAAACGTTTTTTAATCTCTATTAGAAAGTACAAAAATGATTGGGAAGCTATATTTTTAGATCTTTTTTTCTCATTAGAGCAAAACATTTTAAGAGACTACATCTTGCAAGAGCTAATGAAAACTAAAGCAGATAAGTTAACAGATAAAATAAAAGAGCTCTCGGAGCATCCTCTATTATATCCTTCAGCGTTTGTGTGGTATTTTCAAAAAGCTTTTTTTGCAAAAGAGGGAGATTATCCTCTTGCTGATAAGGATGGAAAAAACAAATATTTTGAAAGCTTTTTAATTCTCTTAGATTATTTAGAGAATAAACCGGAGTACAAAGATCTTGCTAAAAAGATGCTCTCACTAATTACAGCAAAACGCTATGAAATGATTCAAAACATCATGAATATTGCAAATATAAATCAGGCAAAAGAGTATTTACTTTTAGCGACAAAATGTCGAATTTTAGATGATCATGATATTAAAATTATTCACTCGCTTGCAAAAGTTGTTTTCCCTGATTTATCAGATTATAAAAATGAGATTGTTGAAGAAACAGTTGTTTGGGCAACTGAGCAAGGCTTATTAGACCTAAAAAAGAAAATCACACACATATCAACTATTGAAATGCTAGATAACGCAAAAGAGATTGAAGAAGCAAGAGCGCTCGGTGATTTAAGAGAAAACGCTGAATATAAAGCAGCTTTGGAGAAAAGAGCAAGGCTTCAAACTGCCTTAAAAACCTATGCAGACCTACTAAATAACATCAAAATATTAACAAAAGATGTTATTGAAACCGACAAAATAAGTATAGGAACAATAATAAGTTCATCTGATGAGAAGGGCAAAAAAATTACTTTTACAATCTTAGGACCGGTTGAGGCTGATATTGAAAAAAACATTTTATCTTTTCAATCTAACCTAGCAAAAGAACTTATTGGAAAAACCATTGGCGAAAAATTTGAATATGAATCAAAAACTTATACAATAACTGATATCAGAAGCGTACTTGATTAAAGAGTCCGTTTCCAAAATATCTTATTTTCTGTATATTTTATTTAAGTGCACAAAAATTTAGGCAAAAAAAATGGAAAATGGAATTTTAGATCAAAATAATATTAGAAGCTTTCAGTTAGTGATTGCCAGTAAAAACCTCCATAAAATAAGAGAGATCAAAACAATTTTAAATGAACTTACTCCAAACCTTGATATCTTAAGTTTAATAGATTTTCCTGAGTACATTCCTCCGGCAGAAACAGGAACATCATTTGAAGAAAATGCTAAAATAAAAGCAATCCATGCAGCTAAAGCATTAAATAAATGGGTCATTTCAGATGATTCAGGCTTAGTAGTTCCTGCTCTAAACGGCGAACCCGGTATTTTTTCTGCAAGGTACGCTGGAGAGAAAGCCACAGATAGTGATAACAGAAAAAAACTTCTCTCAAAATTAGCTGATCTTGCAGATAAAGATCTTTATGCATATTTTGAATGTTGTATGGCAATTGCATCTCCTGATAGTTTAAAAAAATCTGTGTGTGCAAAATGCGAGGGTAGAATTGAGACTACAGAAAAGGGCGGTGAGGGATTTGGCTATGATTCTTTATTTGTAAAGCACGATTATAATCAAACATTCGCTCAGTTAAAAGAGACACTTAAAAACAAAATATCACACAGAAGAAAAGCATTAGATAAGATAGCTATTACTATTGAAAGCATCCAAGTCACCCAATAGTGTTATATCTCATAGACGGTTATAATCTTTTATTCAAGTTTTTTCACAGTGAAAAAAACATACAAACTCAAAGAACCTTAGTTATCCAAATGCTTCAAGAAAAAGCATCTAATTTAAACTTAAATTTTCATCTAATATTCGACGCTCATCATCAAGAAGAGATTGTAGCTCATAAAAGCGAAGTCGGTCGTTTAAAAGTTATATATACTCCAAAAGGACAAACCGCTGATGACTATATTTTAGAAAGGGTTTTTTTATCAAAAACACCTTCTCAAATTACTGTCATAACCTCTGATAATTCTTTAGCTTTTCAAGCAAAAAACATGCTTGCTCAAACTAAATCTATCGATGATTTTATAGATTTTTTAAATGAAAAAGAGACTCAATCTACAAGAAAAGAAGAGAAGAATAAAGAAGAATTCACAGATACTAAACACAATATTCAAAGGCTTCTTAAAATCTTTGAAGAAAAACTAGAAGATAATGAAGACTTTGATTAATGCTTTTACTAAAAAACGCTCAAATGTTTCTTCGCTTTAAGCTTTTGCATTTAAGCAGCATCCGTTATTTGGCCGCTTATAATATTTTATAAGTGGCCAAATCTTTATTGAACCAAAAGATTTGGCCACTTATAATACCGTCTTTAATCAACCTAATAATTAATTATGCCCGAACAAAATATCATAGGAAGAAAAAATGAAAAAGAAACTTTAAAAGGTATTCTTAAAACAAATCAAGCTGAATTTCTGGCCATATATGGCCGTCGAAGAGTGGGAAAAACATTTTTAATTAGAGAATTTTTTTCAAATAAAGGTCTTTATTTTGAAATTACCGGCCAAAAAGATGGATCTATTAAAGAACAACTAGAAAATTTTTCTAAAATTTTTTCAAGTATTTTTTTTAAAGGTGTATTAATTAAATCTCCAGAAAATTGGAAAAATGCATTTGAACTATTAACCAATCAAATAAAAGAACTGGATAAATCAAAAAAAGTTATTTTTTTTCTAGACGAACTTCCTTGGTTATCAAATAAAAAATCAAAACTTATGCAAGCTTTAGATTATTATTGGAACCGCTTTTGGAGTGCTAATAAGAATTTTATTTTGATTGTTTGTGGATCAGCAGCTTCATGGATGCTCGATAACCTTATTAACGCTAAAGGAGGCTTATATAATCGTTTAACTCGAATAATTCATCTTAGACCATTTTATCTTAAAGAAACAAAACAATATCTAATATCTAAAAATATTCATTTGAGCGAAAAACAAATATGCGATATTTACATGTCTTTTGGAGGAATACCATATTATTTAAATCAAATTATTAAGGGAAAATCAGCAACACAAATTATTAATAAAGTTTGTTTTCAAAAAGAAGGTATTCTATATGATGAATTTGATAAATTGCTTGCAGCTTTATACGATCGATCAGATGATCATTACTTAATTATTAAAAAAATTGCTAAAACTATTCGAGGTATTTCTCGAGATGATCTTATAAAACAAACTAGATTGAACAGCGGAGGCAGATTAAATAAACGTTTAAAGGAACTAGAAATTAGTGGTTTTATTCAAAGTTATGTACCTTATGGAAACAAAAGAAAAAACATCTTTTATCGAATTATAGATGAGTATCTTCTTTTTTACTTTCATTGGATTTTACCAATCAAACAAAAAGGCATCCAAACTAATAAATCATATTGGAATGCAAAAGCAAGAACCCCTAGAGTTTTATCTTGGGCGGGCAATGCTTTCGAAATTATCTGTTTAAAACATGTTGATAAAATTATTCAAGCATTAGACCTTGAATCTATTTCATGTGAAATAGGCTCTTGGAGATATGTTCCAAAAAAAGGAACAAAAGAAATTGGAGCTCAAATAGATTTACTATTCGATAGAGAAGATGGCATTGTTACCATTTGTGAAATAAAATATTCAGACAACCTGTTTAAGATCGATAAATCATATGCAAAACAACTGATTAATAAAGTAGATATTTTTGAAAAATATTTCCCAACAAATAAACAAATAAATATTGCCATGATTACTATGAAAGGAATTAAACCTACTATTTGGTCAGAAGAATTAGTACAGAATGAAGTGATTTTTAGCGATTTATTTACATAGTTTGTTTATTAAATAAATATATTTTTAGTATCGAATTTCAAAATTATCAAATGATAATTCTTTTTTTGTGAAATTCTTTTCTATACTATCAATTGACCCAAGACCCGGTTTTTTTACAATTCCCTCTAAAAACTTCTCTAAAACTTCCCTCTCCCCTATCGCTAAAACTTCAACAGAACCATCTTTTAAATTTTTCACATATCCAGTAATTTTCAATTTTTCTGCAAATTCTTTCACATGTTGTCTAAAAAAAACACCTTGAACGTTTCCTTTAAAAACCGCATGTAGCTGAACTATTTCTTTCATTTGTTTTCCCAATTGAACCTATCTATTAATTTTATTGCTTCATCAATGGAAGTAGCTCCATTTATACCAACTCTTAAAGATTTAATATCCTTGCCTCCTCTTAAAAACCATCCGCTAATTCTTCTTAAATCAAAAACAGCTTTTTCTTTTTTCTCTTCTATTAGATATGAAATATATTTTAAAATAATTTTTTTTCTTGATATATTTAGTTTATCTTTTTTAGTAAAATAACTCTCAATATCAGAACTTAGCCATGGAGAAGAGAGCATTCCTCTTGCTATCATAACGCCATCAACATTAGTTGATTCAAACATAGTCTTCACATCTTCTAGGGTATATAAATCTCCATTTCCTATAACTAGGATTTCATTTTTAGCTACCTGTTTACATTCTTCAATGTAGTCCCAATTAGCTTTACCGGAATATCCTTGTTTTCTTGTTCTACCATGAATAGTAATCATTTTTGCGCCTGCATCAATAGCAATTTTTACAATTTCATTTGCAACAATAGAGTTATCATCCCAGCCTAATCTAATTTTTATACTAACGGGAATGCTCACAGCTTTAACTATTTTTTTTAAAATTTCAAAAATTAGTTTTGGGGTTTTTAGCATTGCAGAGCCGGAGCCATCTTTTGTAACTTTTTGAACAGGGCAGCCGCAATTAAAATCAATTAAAGAAAAACCTAAATCTTCTATTTTTTTTGCAGCGTCTGTAACAACACTTAAATTGGAGCCCAAAAGCTGAGCGCCAATTGGCAACATATTTTTAGTATATTTTAATAATTTTGTAGATTTTTCTCTAACCAATGCCTCCATTTTAATCATTTCACAAAACATCAACCCTGAATGAAAATTTCTGATTAACCTTCGATAAGCAAAATCTGTATATTCAGCAAGAGGAGCGTAAATGATATTATGAGGAAGTTTCAAAGAGCCAATAGAGAAATCTTTTTTGAAACTCATTTTAAAAAATTAAGAATAATTTTTTCTAAAAACTGTAAAATCAAAAAACCAATTAAAGGAGAGACATCAATCTTTCCTCCAATAGGGGGAACAATTCTTTTAAAAATATTTAAATATGGATCAGTATAATAAGAAATAAATCTCATGAAATTGTGCTGTCTTAGCTGCGGAATCCAGGAACCGGCAACTCTAATAATTAAAAAAATTGTATAACAAGAGAAAAGAAGTCTAATACTTTGAGCAATCATAATAACTTTTTTTTTTACTTTTGTACAATTTTACCCATAAAACATATTAAAGTCATGAAAAAAACAAACCTTTTAAATTTTTGTTTGGACTTTCTTATAAATAGCTATAAGAGTTAAAATTGAGAGCTTTTAAATGTTAGGATTTTTTTAATGAAAGCTATTGGCATAGATCTAGATTCAGATGTAATAAAGTTATGCATCATGAGTAAAAACAAAGATTTAATCAGCATGAAATCCTTAGATGTCAGAGACATACCCAATAGCGATGTAAAGAAGATTTACATGCCTTATAAAGATACTTTTTTAATTACTTCAGCATTAGATGCATCTGATGTAATGATTAAAGGCACTGATTTTCATGTAAAAAATTCTTTTTTTATTAAAAAAGCTATAAAGTTTCATGAAGAGTCTATTACAACCTTAGATGCAGATAAAATTATCACAGCAACCATTAATCTTAAAAACGAATCCAAGTTAAAAATTTTTATTACCACAAAAGAGCTGTTAATCAAACATTTATCTAGCTTAAAGCACATAAATATAGATCCCGATAGAGTAACCTCAATATCTCAAGCGTTAATTAGGTTTGTAAATTTTTATTTTAAAGATATAAAAAACTCATTTTTAGTTCATATCTCAAAAAGCAAAACCACCTGTATTTTGATGAAAGATAATCAGCCTATAAAAACTTATAGTATAAAAATTGGAACGAATAAATTATTGAATTCTAACGAAGATGAGAAGAGATCAAAAAACTCAAAAATCGATATTTCGAAGCTAAATAACAAAAGCAAATTAAAAACTCATTTAAATCATCTCAAAAAAGAGATAGAAAAATCTTTTATCTATTTTTGTAAATCTGAAGAAGAAAAACATCCATTGATCATAACAGGTGATATAAGTTCTTTTTCAAATATTTCAGAGTTTCTACAAAACGATAAAGTAACAAAAATTATAAAAAACCCTTTCCTTGAAAAAAAGGTAGAATACAAAAAGTTTGCAATATGTATTGGACTTTCTTTAGATGCTTTGAAAAAAGATTCTTTATCCCTGCAATTTCGTAAGCAAGAATTTACTCCTAACAAAAAAATTGAAAATATCGGAAAAAAAACTCTTTTTTTAACCTTAGTAATTTTAGTTTTTTGTTTTTTGATTAATTTGGGATCAAACCACTTATTAAAAGAAAAAGAGAGTTTTTTACAGCAAAGACTTAACTTTGTTATAAATTCAGAAAACAGTTATTTAGGTATTCAAAAAAAAGATGTTTTCAATAACTTTTACGCTGATTTGAAAGCATTTGAAAAGAAACTTGAAATTGAGAACAAAAATTTTCCATATATTTTAAATACACCAAGCGTTAGTGAAACCCTAAATTGGCTAAATAACCATGAATATTTAAAAGATGCAGAGATTACATCTTTTAATTATGTTTTAGAAAAATTTCCAACAGCCTTTACAAAAAACGATCCTTATTTAGCGAAAATAGACATAGAAATAAAAACAAAAAAACCAGCTCTAGCTAGAAGCTTTTATGATTCTTTATCGAAAGGTCAAGGGCTAGTTAATCTGAGTCATAAGATCTCATGGAAAACTAAAGATGATAGTTATAGAGCTGCTTTTTATTTAAAAAACACAAAAAATTTGAAGTAAATAAATGTTAACCGATATTTATAGAAAAATTGGAAAAGTCTGCATCTACAAAAATAAATTATTTTTTGTGCTTTTGGCTTATTCTATTTTAATAATTTTTGTTTTAACTTTTTCATTTTATAAATTTTCCAAGCTAAATAACTCTGAAAAAACCTTAAGTTATTTAGAAGAAAAATCTGTTAACACAGTAGCTAAAAGAAAAGAGATCCAAGATTTTATAGAAAAGAGGACTTCATTTGATAACTGTTTTGTAGAAAACAAGCTAGAGAGTTTGAGATTTTTAGAAAATGAAAAGTCAATTTTATCAAATCTCTTGCTGCACCCGGCTTTCTCAAACAGTTCTCAAATAAAAAAAAGAATAAGTTTTATAAATAGCGATAAAAACAGACTAAAATTTTTAGAAGAAAACATAAAAAATGCTACCTTTATTAAAGAATCAGAATTATCACAGCTAAAGAATTTAGAGATAGATGACATTGATCTTCAAAGACTTTTATCGATCATAGAAGACGTTCAAATTGATAGGCATATTCCTGAGCCTCTTTTACCTCAACTTATAGTAAAAAGCTTCAGCTTAAACAAACAAAGAGAAAACATATTCTCTTTAAACATGAAAATCTTTAAACGCGAATTTTATAAGAAAAAAAATGAATAAAAAAAATATATTACTAGCAATTTTTATATCTACAATGTCAATTTCTTGCTCTCCTAGATATCAAGAAAACGAAATCAGCTATATTCAAATAGTTGATAGAAATGGTCTTAGCGAGACCATCTCATCTGTTGAGAATTTAAAAAAATATCAAAATGCTAATTTTGAAGAGAATCAACCATATCAAAAAGTTTTAAGAATTTATAATAAAGATGCTAGTAATAACACTCCATCAATTCTAACCTCTTATCATGAAAATGGCCAAATCTGGAAATATTTGGATATAAAAAATGCAAGAGCTTTCGGTAAATACAAAGAATACCATCCAAATGGAGCTCTTAAAATTGAAGCAAATGTAATATCAGGATCCGCTGATTTTAATAATCAAGAAAGCTGGCTTTTCGATAGCACAAGTTTAGTTTATAATGAAAAAGGCACTTTAATTTCCAAATTTTATTATGAAAAAGGAGCGCTTCAAAATGATACTTTTTATTATTATTCAAACGGTCAAACAAAAAAGGTAGTTCCCTATGTAGATGATGAGATTACCGGAGAGGTTAAAGAGTACACGAAATCTGGGGAAATTTTATTAAAAACCACATATAAAAATGGGATTAAACATGGATCTAACATTGGGTTTTTCTCAAAAGAGAACATAGCCTTTATTGAAGAGTATGAAAATAACTTGCTTCTAAACGGACAATACTTTAAAAAATCTAGAATAAAAATAGCTTCGATTAAAAATGGAGATGGAGAGAAAGCTATTTTTAAAAACCAGTGCATAAAAAAACTTATCGAATATAAAAATGGAAAACCAGAAGGCAGAGTTCAGGTTTTTTCATTAGACGGCCATCTTCAAAATGAATATTTTCAAAAAGATGACATTAAAGAAGGAATTGAGACAGAATATTATAAAAAAAATGAAATCCCCAAAAACTACAAGAGCAATAAATCAATCCCCAAATTAGAAATTACCTGGAGCTCAAACAACATTCATGGCACTGTAAAAACTTGGTACAAAAACTTAAAGTTAGAATCACAAAAGGAATATGTACATAACAAAAAAAACGGCCCGCATTTCGCTTGGTATGAAAATGGCTCTGTTATGTTTATAGAAGAGTATGAAAATGAAACTTTAATAAAAGGATCTTACTATCAAATAAATCAAAAGGAGCCTACATCTACTATATTAAATGGGAACGGCACAGCCACATTATTTGATAAAGAGGGAAGATTTATAAAAAAAATTACATATACTAAGGGAAATCCAATTCAATGATGTTAAAAAAAAATGACATTAGAAAAAAATTTATAAAACTTAGAAATGAACTCTCTCCCGTTAGAAGATCTATTGCATCTAAAAAAAGCTTAAAAATTTTAAAGTTAAATTTTTCTAAAATTTTATCTTTTGGCCCAAAATTCAAAGAGATAAATCTTTGGTCATTAAATAAACAACTAGCATTAGAAAATAGATTATACCTTCCCAAGGTAAATGCATTAAATCTAGATGTTTTTGAAGTAACCAACCCGGATAATCAACTAATAAAAGGTAAGTTCAATATCTTGGAACCGGATCCCACAAAATGTAAAAAAATTGATCCTAGTAAAATTTCATGTGTTTTGGTTCCTGCAATTGTTTTTGATAAAAATCATAATAGATTAGGTTTTGGAAGAGGATATTATGATAGGTTTTTACAAAGTCTAAATTGCACTAAATTAGGAGTTGGTTTTTTAGAGCAGCTTTCTCATTCAAAGCTTCCCCATGAGATTCATGATATTAAGCTAGATCATCTTTTTTTATTTTAAGATAATTGTTTAGTATAATTTTGATTTCTAACTTGACAAGCTTATATATAGGCGTTTAAGAAAACGCCTATATATTAAAAATTCATATTTCTATATTTTAAAATTAATTAGAAACTACCTTTGGAACAGAAAATGTTACTCCGTAATCGGCTGACTGAACTTCTTGAATAACATCTTTTGTACCATCTGATCTTGCCCAACTAACATATACTTTACTGCCTGATTGATTAGTCGCTATCCTTGGGTTTTTAGCACTCTCGCCTGTTAGAGATAAATCCATACCAAACGTTGTCCAGGTCGCGCCATAATCTGAGGATTTGCCTATTTGAACAATATCATAGTATCCATTTGATCTTACCCATATTACATATATATTTTCACCGTTAGTATCAATTGCAATATCAGTATTCCGGCAATTTTGACCATATTGATTTAACACATAAGGAGCTGTAAAAGTAACTCCATAGTCATTTGAAACGACAACATGAGCATCTGTATACCTTCCATTTGACATATACCAAACAACATAAACATATTTGACATCATTGCTTGTTACAATTCTAGGGGTGTTCACTGAAAATGTATTAGGAGATATTTCTAATGTTTCAGAAAATGTATCACCTCTATCTGTAGAGCTTCTAAGATTAGCTCTATAAATTCCATTTTCTTGTCTAGCCCAAACAGCATAAATTGAGTCTCCTTTAGTTATTACTCTAGGTTCCCTTGCGTCTTGGCCTATTTCGGATAAGTCTATAGTTGAGTTCCAATTTATACCATAATCTAAGGAATGTTTGAACTGTATAATATCGTTTGTTCCATTTGATCTTGGCCAAATTGCACAAACACAATTTTCATTAAAATTGGTTGCAATTTGAGGGGTCATAGCATTTTGACCAACTACAGAAAGATCTACAGGACTAGAAAAGGTAGAACCAAAATCAGCTGATTTTGAAAACTGAATAATATCATTTGTTCCATTTGTTCTTACCCAAATAGCATAAACATCATCTCCAATAAAATCTGTGATCATATGTGGAATTGAAGCATCTTGTCCTATAGCTGATAAATCTTGAGGGGTTGACCAATTCACAGCAAAATCAAGCGATACAGAAAACTGAATAATATCATTTGTTCCATTTGCTCTTACCCAAATAGCATAAACATTTTTTTCAGTAGCATCAACTGTAAAACATGGTGTCAAAGCATTTTGTCCAGATGCTGATAAATTGATAGGATCTGACCAAACTAAGCCATTTGTGGAGGATCCTGTTGTTTGGATAATATCATTTGTTCCATCATTTTTTGTCCAAAGACCGTAAACATAAGTGCCTGTACCATCCGTAACGATATATGGATACTGAGAATTTTGAATATCTGCAGAAATTTCATTTTGAGAGATAATACTAATTAATAAAAAAAGCAAAACTAATGAATCTTTAATCTTAAATTTCATAACACACCTTTTGTTAGAAAAAATTTAAGAAATGTTAAATAATTAATTAATAATTAACAATTATTTTTTTGAAATACTAGCTAATTTATAAATTTTTATTTTGAGTTTTTTTTAGGTTTACAAGATAAGCAAGATGTTTTTTTATTATTTTTATTCTGATTATTTTTTTGATCTTCTTTAGGTTTTGGTTTGCAATATTTAGAGCCTGGACAAGAGTGTGCTGTTACCATTCCCCCAGCTGCCACCTCTGTACAAACTGAATAATATCCCTCATATGAGCATCTCCAAATTACAGTATATGGAGTATAAGATGAACTAGCATCATAGTTAGATCTCCACTCGGTTGATGTTTGATCTGAGCTCCAAACTGCTTGTTCTTCTGGAGCGAAGTTTTTTTGAGCGACTACTTTTCCATTTGCTGATTGAACGATAGCTGTCAACTCAAATGGCGTGTCATTAAACAATTTTATTCCATCAGCAAAAAGAAAAAAACAAGGCATCAATAAAATAATTAAAATTTTTCTCATTTTTCTTTTTTCTTTGTCTAATTTTAGAGATAATATTAAGAAAAATAAATATCAATAAATAAAAAACAGTTTAATTTAAAAAAAATGAAAAACGGCTATTTTAAAGTCATAAAAGAGACTCCAATACTAAATACTGATAACTTTAGATCAATTTTTGGAGGAGAAAATAAAAACTCATTAAAAGAAGATAAAAAAGGTCATATTAGGGCATTAGAATTTGTAGCCTTAAAAGATATGATATTTAAAATAGAGAAAAAAACTCCATTTCCTTACATCTATAAAATTAGCTCAACTTTTTATAAATCTGAAAACCTCTACATAGATTCTAGATTCACAATACCGACCAGATCTTCTGCAGATATAAATTCAAAATGCATCTTAAGTCCCAAAAAGATAATAAAAAGGCTTATTTCACATCTTGGAGAAAAGTATATTTGGGGAGCAAATTTTTCCAAAGGAATTAAAGATCTTATTAAATATTACCCCCCATCAAAAGGTTTAGATAACAATCTTTTAGATAAATGGCTTTTAAAAGGAGTTGATTGCTCAGGAATTTTATTTGAAGCAACTAACGGTTTTACCCCCAGAAACACTAAGGAACTTTTAAATTTTAAAGAGCCTGTTTTTATTGAAAACCTCTCAATAAAACAAATATCAAAAAAAGTAAAGCCACTTGACATAATCGTTTTTAAAAGTCATATAGTCATTGTATTAGATGAAAATTACTCAATAGAGAGTAGAGAAAATTTTGGAGTAATTAAAACTCCTATAGCTAAGAGATTAGCAGAAATTCACAAAACTAAAAAACCAAAAAATCTCTACCAAAGCTCACAAGACTACGTCATTAGAAGATGGCTTTGATTTTTTTATAAAAACTCTACATATTGCATAATTAATTATCACTTATTCTTTTAAGTAAAAAGAGCAGTAAATTGTTTTTTTTTAATTTCTATTATTATTGTTTGACGTTTTTTTTATTTGTTCTTATATAGATATATATAGGGGGAGTTTTTCATAAACATTGATTTTTGGAATCTAATATTTTGCTTCTAATCATCGATTGTGAAAAATTTTAAGAACAAGTTGCTTAGAAATAAAATAAAAACCGTTCTAATATCAATAAAAAAAGCATTTGTTTTTTTATTTATTTTATCTTTTTTTATTTCAGCTCCCATAAATATTTTTTCTATCATTAATGTAACCACTACAGATGAGCTAATAGATGCAATAAATACCGCAAACTCAGTTCCTGATTCAATACAATTCACAGCTAATATTACACTAACCAAGCCTCTTCCCGCTATTACGAATACATACACAATCGATGGCGATGATGGAACTGCGAGGACTTTGGATGGAGCTAGTACTTTTAGAGGTTTTATAATAGTAGGCAGCGGCAATAGTCCAACAATTCAAGATTTAAAAATCCAAAACACTAAAGCTTTAGGAGGAACCGGTGGCACTCCCTCTAATAAAGAAGGGGGTTCCGGAGGAGGTGGACTCGGAGCTGGAGGAGCAATTTATGTCGGAGATAGCGCAAGTGTAACTCTATCAAATATTACCTATGACTTAAACAATGCAACCGGAGGCGATGGAGGACCCCTAACAGGAACATCCGGCACATCAGGAGGTAGCGGAGGAGGAGGTCTTGGAGGAGATGGAGATAATGGAACGGGAACTGCTGCAGATGGTGGCGGCGGTGGAGGAATAAAAGAATGGGATGGCACCTCAGGAGGAGGTTCAACAATTGGCGATGCTTCCGGTAGAACGGGAGGCGGATTATCCCCATATGATGGAGCAGATGGAGCAAATTCTGTTGGTCCTGCCAATGCAACAACTCCAGGTATTGGAGGAGGTGGCGGAGGGGGCGCTGAAGTTGCCGGAGCAGGAGCAGCTTCCGCTGGAGCATTTGGAGGAGGAGGAGGAGGAGGCTCCGGCCACGCTACCGATAACATCAATGCAGCTGTAGGCGGATTTGGTGGTGGCGGTGGTGGTGGCGGTGGCGCTAGCGGCGCAGGAGGAACGTCTCCATTTGGCGGAGGAGCTGGCGATGCAGGAGGGGCCACGGTAGCAGGTCAAGGCGGCGGTGGAGCTGGACTTGGTGGAGCTATATTTATCGATGATTCCGCTACCGCCACAATATTAGATTCAACATATGATTTTAGTACAAACTCTGTAACAGCTGGAACCGGAGCCAATCCAGGAACCGGAGCAGGCATTGATATATTTTTAGCAACCGGAGGAACTTTAATAATAGATACAACCGGAACTTTTACCGTTAGCAAAAATATTGAAGCAGACACAATAAATGCAACAGGCGGTGTTACCGTAACAGCTACGACAGGATCTGGAGGAACCGTAAACTTTGCCGGCCGCACAAATGCATTTGGAGGGGCGTTTACATTAACTGAAGGTACAGTTCAATTCAATAGCACAGGAGTTCCTTTTGGTAATGCTACAGGAATTACTTTTCCAGCAGCTGGAGCAGCTTCTACAAAAGTTTTAAACGGATTAACGGGAGGAACTATAACTTTAAGTACTCCAATTACAATGACAGGCGATGGAACAATTACCAAAGATATTGTAAATCAGTCTTTAAATATAACTTCAGCTATAACAGGAACTGGAGTTATTACAGTTGATGGAGCTGGATTTGTAACCCCCACTGTTTCAAATCCTTCTTTTTCTGGAGGCTGGAAAGTTGATGGAGGAATACTTCAAATAACTGCCACCGATTCGATTGGAACCGGAGATATAGAGATGTTAAATTCAGGAACCTATCGAAGTGGGAATCCAAATGTGACTATTAGCGCCAATAATATCAATCTAAGCAC
>SDBT01003877.1_pt1 | contig 25670 bp, 18 predicted proteins | sample 2277101 | NCBI WGS metagenome assembly SDBT01 (sample SAMN10404973, study PRJNA504765) | marine sediment metagenome | isolation source: marine sediment core GS10_PC15, 103 cmbsf | place: Arctic Ocean: Southern Knipovich Ridge | collected 2010 | reverse complement strand
AACCGGCCGCCCTTCGAGCCGGGAAAGCAGGTCATCCTGGACTTCGTCCACGCGCCGGTGCCGATTGGCCGGGCCGAGGTCAAGAAGTTCATGATCGTGCTCTTCGAACTCGACAACGGAGATCTCCACTGGCGGGGCGACCTGCTGCCCGAGTTTCCGTCAAACGGCGAGCTCGACGAGGCCGACCTCGCCGCCTGGAACGAGTGGCTGGAGTCCGGGTCGACCCAGGAGTTCCTGGACGAGACCATCGAGAAGTGTCGAATCCAGGCCGAGTCCAACCGCCACAACTCCGGCATGGTCACTGTGCGCACAGTGAAACGCAACGGATCTCCCCGCGCGGACGAGGTCCGGCTGCGCCGGATAGGCAAACGGGTGGGCGCCCTCGAAACCCTGGCCGACGACGCCGGCGCCGTGAACGACGAGGAGAAGACCCGGGAGGTCTTCGTCGAGCTCGAGGAGCTGCTCGACGAGGCCGCCGCCATCCGTCGCCGCCTCGACCAGGAGGGCGGCATCGGCGCCTACGTCGAGGGCTACCTCAACCGCGTCCTGCGCCGGTGGAGCACCGCCGAGGAGTGCTTCCGGGAGTACCTGCGCTCGGTGCCGTTCCACGCCGAGGCGTGGCTCGAGCTGACCTGGTGCCTGTCCGAACAGGGCGACCTGGCGGAGGCCGAGGTCGCCGCCCGGCGGGCCGTCAAGCTGGCCCCCGCAGCCCCCGGAGCGTGGGGCAACCTGGCCATGGTCCTGATCCGGCTCGGCGAGCGGGACGAGGCGAGGCGTGCCCTGGACCGAGCCCTCGAGCTCGACCCCGACGATCCCAAGAACCGATACACCGACCGCCACTTCGACCAGCACTTCAACCGCCGCGCACCGGCCGCCGAGTTCGCGGCGGGGACCGTCCCGGGCGACGTCAACTGAAGCATCGACGAGCCCCTTCGATGAACGAAACCCGCGCCGCGGCCGACGCCGCCGCGCGGTGAACAAAGGAGAACACATGCTCGGAGCCATCGCAGGAGACATCTTCGGCGCCGCGTACGAACACCATCCGTTCAAGCGCGACGACTTCGACCTTTTCACCGAACACCGCTACTTTACCGACGACACCGTCCTCACCGTCGCCACCGCCGACGCCCTGATGGGCGACGGCGACTACGCCGCCGCCTACCGCCGCTGGGGCCGCCTCTACCCCAACCGCGGCTACGGCACCTGGTTCCACAAGTGGCTCGGCGACCCCAATCGCGGTCCCTACAACAGCTACGGCAACGGCTCGGCCATGCGCGTCAGCCCCATCGGATGGGTCTTCGACACCCTCGACGAGGCCCTCGCCGAGGCCGAGCGCTCGGCGGCAGTCACCCACAACCACCCCGAGGGCATCAAGGGTGCCCAGGCAACAGCCGCCGCTATCCACCTCGCCCGCAAAGGCGCAACCAAGAAGGAGATCCGTCACGAGATCTCCACCCGCTTCGCCTACAATCTCGACCGCACCGTCGACGCCATTCGCCCCGGCTACCGTTTCGAGGTCTCCTGCCAGCGCTCGGTGCCCGAGGCCCTCATCGCCTTCCTCGATGCCGACGACTTCGAGCGCACCATCCGCCTCGCCATCTCCCTCGGCGGCGACGCCGACACCCAGGCCGCCATCGCGGGCGGGGTGGCCGAGGCATTCTGGCTTGGTCTTCCCGAGCGAATCGAGGCGGAGGTGCGCGGGGAGCTTGATCAATCCCTGCTGGAGGTAGTCGATCGTTTCGTCGAGCCGAGGGTGCGTGTAGAGCTTCCAGAATGGGGGAAGGGCAGAAAAAATGAGTAGGCATCTTCAGCGAGTTCACATGGACCTCGAGGCGAAGGCTGCCGGACTCAGGGAGGCCGGTCTTCGCGTGACCCGGTTGGATCCGCTGGGGTCAATATACTTTCACGTGCCCGGCTACGAACGAGTACCACTCGAGACAGACCCTGCCGGAAACACGGTAATCGACTGGTCGAACGAAACTTATACCGAAGAGAACGGAGCGTCTATCAGGTTGGTGCTGTGGTCTGCGAAAGAGCTGGTGTCGGACCTTTTTGGTTTCGAGCACCAACATTCGCTCCTGTACGAGCTCCAAGAGCGAGGGTGGCACGGGCACGACACCCATGGCGGCTTTGTGATAGTTGAAATCCTGGATGACGTTTACTTCGTGAGTGCCAGGTGTTTTGGATTCGAGGTCCACATCGAGGGTGACACCGACCACCTTTCCGAGCTCGTAAGGGCCAGAATCAAGAAGAAGCTCGAGCGCCTCCGCAAGGACATCTGCGACATCCATCTCCAGAGACCTGGGAAAGCCCTCGGGATGATCACTGACTACATCCGCGAAACCGGGGAGGATCTGCAGCAATTCGAAAGCGAAGACGACGATTGACCTTGGTTGACCTGCCGACGCCGGCTCCCAACTTGGCGACCCAGTGACCGGGGTCGTTCATCTGCCCCCTGAACGAAGTGAAGGGGGCAGATGAACTCCCCGGACCACTGGGAAAGGAGTCGTACTATGAAAATCGAAACCGTGGTCAAACTCATCAATGGGGTCTGCCTCCTGATCATCAACCGGCCGAGCGCTACCAGGATGGAGCAGCTATTTGCCGAGAAGGCCCTGGTCGAAGGCGATTCACCGGGCAACGACGGGATCTACCCGAGCGCCGTGCCAAAGGTAGCCCTCACCTTCCTGCAGATCCAGCTCGACTGGGAGGAGACGGGGATCAAGATTGTGCTGGAGGGAAACCGCTGAGCGCATCACCACCGCGGAGGACCGCCGAAGTACGATGGAGATAGGCAATGCGATCTGCCTTAACCGGGTCAAGAAGGAGGTTCTGAATGTCGACTGGCCCCCGCGAAAACTCAAAGCGATTCCTTTCAGCGTTCAACGATGTGGAAAGGCATCTTCGGAGACTGACAGGCTCCGGCCCGGAGGTCAGCTTCCGCCAGCTTGTGAAAACGGCAGCACGCAAGGAAAATGCAGTGGCTAGGTCCACCGATGACCTTGGTGAGCTGGCAGGGCTCCGAAACGCGATTGTGCACCAGTCCAAGGATGACGTCATTGCCGAACCTCACACTGCAACATGTGATTTGCTTGACCGAATTGCATGCATGCTTCTTAATCCACCACTGGTTCTCCCAAGGTTTCAGCGGGATGTGGTCAGCGTGGAAATATCTAGCGCGATCGGCTCGGTAGTGACTGAGGCCTACCGGCACTCCTTCTCTCAGTTCCCGGTCCTCGAGAACAGCTCGTTCGTTGGAGTGATGACGACGAACACTGTGGTTCGTTGGCTGGGTGCGAATGCTAGCGACGATGTGTTCAGCCTCGAGGAGTCGACGGTCCGCGAGATCCTCGAGTACAACGAGTTTTCTAACAACTACGAGTTCGTCAATCGGGAAACGGATCTGTTCAGGGTGCTTGGACTATTTCAGAAGCACGACGAGGGCGGCGAACGTCTCGATGCAGTACTCATTTCTCATAACGGCAAATCTACAGAAAAGATGCTGGGGATCATCTCGCCCTGGGATCTCCCGGCGATTCACTCACTGGTAGCCTTGAGTTGATGCCAATTCTGGTTGCCTCTCACTTGCTTCACGCAACCTGTCGGTTAACGCTCCCGTTGGCATGAGCACCCAACCACTCCGTTTCGCCAGGCTGAGGTGCTCGTGTCGTGAGTGAGGGACGAGTATCGTATCGGGCGAGAGCATATGGGTCCCAGGCATTGGCGGTGCCGGCGATCATCGATCGCCTCCACGCCGAGTACGACGAAACAGATCTTGGCAATCAATCCGACGCAGTCGACGAGCTGATCTTTATCAGCTTGGCACGGCAGACGCACCATTGGAATGCGCTGCGCAGCTGGGAGGCATTGCAGGCAGCTGGTGGCACTGACGCGATTCACGCGATGACGGAACGGAAGCTCGCCAGACTTCTAGCCCCCGCCGGGCTTTCAAATCAGAAGGCGCGCTGGATAAAGGAGTCGCTGCGAATCATCGACAACCGGTTCGGTGAGCTGAGTCTCGATAAGGCCAGGAGTTGGAGTGATGAAGAGGTCGAATCCTTCTTGGCTTCGCTCCCTGGAATCAGCATCAAGTCTGCCAAATGCATCATGCTTTACTCGATGGGTCGCAAGATGCTTCCCGTCGACACCCATGTGCGGCGAGTATCTGAGCGTCTCGGCCTGTTGGCGCAGGATCTTTCAGAAAAAAAGGCCCACGAAGCACTCGAGCTCGCAATCCCGCCTGAGCACAGGTACGCTTACCATGTGAACCTGATCTGGCACGGGCGAAAGATCTGCAGGGCACCACGGCCAGCCTGTGTCGAATGTGTCCTTGAAGAGCTGTGCCCGTCGGCCGACCGCGAAATGACAGAGTCAGCGAATAGCACCGATGCCACGTAAGAAGAAGCCCACGCTCGTTTCGGTGTTCACCGGCGCAGGGGGCCTCGACCTTGGGTTAGAGGTCGCCGGCTTCGACGTACGATTGTGCATCGAGAATGATGCCGGCTGCCTGGAGACCCTGAAAAACAAACGACCGCGGTGGCAACGCGCAGACCCCGGCGATGTCCTCGATCTCACCCCCCCGCAGGCCTTGCGCCAGTCTGGTCTGAAACGTCGAGAGCTAACCCTGCTTTCGGCCGGGCCGCCATGCCAGCCGTTCTCGAAGTCGAGTTTTTGGGCGAACGGGTACGGCACGCGGATGAAGGACGACCGCGCTCAGACCATCACCCCGCTCATGAATCTCGTCGAGGCGTTTCTGCCAAGAGTGCTGCTCATTGAGAATGTCACAGGGATTGTGTATCGAAAGATGGACGAGGCCTTTCAGCTCATCTGCGATCGGCTTCATGAGATCAACTCAGCAAACGGCACTTCTTATAAGCCGAGCGTTCTCAAGCTGAACGCAGTCGATTACGGCGTTTCACAGCGCCGCGAGCGCGTGTTCGTCATTTGTGATCGTGATGGGCGGCAGCTCCATACCCCACAGCAAACACACGGGCCAGGCGCACTCCATACGGGCAATGGCGACGGTCCACTGACGCCCTACAGAACGGCATGGGATGCAATCGGTCATTTGTCGACCGAGCGCAGCCCTGATGATCTCTCGCCTCGTGGTTACTGGGGTGATCTTCTGAAGAGCATTCCCGAGGGCCACAACTATCTTTGGCATACCCCAAGAAACAAGGGCAAGGATAACGCGGAGCTGCTATTTGGTTGGCGCACCAAGTACTGGTCGTTTCTTCTTAAGCTTGCAAAGAACAAACCATCGTGGACGCTGCAAGCCAGCCCCGGTCCAGCGACCGGGCCGTTCCACTGGTCGAATCGTATGCTCACCCGCGACGAAATGTGCTGCTTACAGACCTTTCCTGAAGGGTATGTCGATCATTGTGTGAGCTATCGATCAGCAGTGCGGCAGATCGGAAACGCGGTACCTCCGGCCATGGGGGAGCTTCTCGGCTACGAGATCAGAAGCCAGCTCCTTGGGCTCAGGGCTCCCAAATTGCTAAGCCTGATTCCCGGGCATCGAGATGACTGCCCTCGACGTAGCCCGACAAGACCGGTCGACCCGAGGTACTACAAGCACCACGGCGACCACCCGGACCACCCCGGCAAGCACCGCGGCCCACGCGCAGTCGCCCAAGGACGATCCCCAGACTAGGCCACATCTCCACCGGCTTACTGACGATAGGTTACGATTGATAGAAGCAGTGGCGCGGATTACGAGCTTTGCTCGTCATATGCGCCCTATTCCCTGCGACAGGACGGCCAACATGGGGGGAGGCAATCCGGCACAATGTCAGGAAGATTATCCACGAGTGTCAGCTTCGACATGAAGGATCTCCTGCGAGCCCGGCTCGTCGTTGCTCGTCTCGGAGAGTGGAACCTCAACCGGTGGTGGCGCACAGAGGACCTGCTGGGAGAGATGGGTGCATGGGTCTCCAAGCGAACACTCCCAATCACCCATGCAGTGGGCAGGGCACGAATGGCAATGACGGTTGCCCGCCACGCCTGCGACGAGAAGTTCCGTGATCCGGATGCCTTGAATCTCTTCCGACTCAATCCAGAGACCGAAGATCGCCTCGACCTGTACCTGAGTCAGCACCTAGATGACACGGACCTCTGGGAGAATCTCCTTGGGCCGCTTGTGCCCCTCACCAAGGACAGCGACGTAGGCGATTCCCTCATCAACGCTGGCGTCGCCACGAGGAAGAATGTTGAATCGGTAGCCTCGATCGATCTCGGCCCAGCCGGCCGCTCGCTCCCTCTGTCAAAACCCTCCAACGCATCAGAGGCCCTTCGCTTCCTGGCCGCAGGCTATGCCCGATCGAAGCTCGGTGAGCTTGCCGTCCCCTACCTCGAGAGGAGTCAGCTGAGTTGACCGAACCGACTATCTCCACCTTCTCGGTCACCAAGGGCGGCAAGGTTGAGGACACCTACGCATGCTTCAGCCAGTGGAACCTAGACGAGCCTCTCGACGTCAACCTCCAGCGCCTTCGGGATGAGAACCCCATCCTTGCGCCAACCGACGCGTGGCTCAAGGAGATGGTGCGAATCCTGCGGGTTCGCTTCTCCGATGTCGAGCTGCATCGGCCACTGATCCGTCTCGCTCAGGCAGGGTTCCCCATCGGGATCTGGCGTTCGCTGCTCCTGTGGCACCTATGCCAGCGTGAGCTGCTGCTCTCCGACTTCCTCGAGACCTGGCTCTACCCACGCCGCGAGGAAGGCATGCTCAGCGTGCGGTCCGACGAAGTTCGCGTGTACCTTTCGGAGCTGCAGCCACGAGGTCTCCTCGACACAGAATGGAAAACCAGCAGCACGGATCGAATGGCTAGCGGTCTGCCTGCTTACGCCGCGGACCTTGGTCTGCTTGAGGGTCGCACCGTCAAGGAGATCGTGCCACCCCACATTCCGGACGAGGCTCTTATTTATGTCCTTCACTGGATGCGTGCCGAGGGTTTAGGAAGCACCCGCACCCTCGACGATCAGCGTTGGCGCTGGTTCCTCCTCTCTCGAGTCGAGCTGGAGTCGGAGCTGCTGCGCCTCCACCAACGGGGCGCCTTGCGATTTGAGGTAGTGGGTAGCGTGATCTCTCTTGACCTCATGGAGCCGTCACTGGAGGCATACGTCGATGCCCTCGTCTGAGTGGATTGAGCGTCTCAAGGGAAAGCTGGAGCCCCTGCTCCGTTCCCCCGACCTTGCCGCGGAGATCTCAACTTTCCAGGGCGTCCCGTTTGCCCTTTTCGCGTACCCGCCCACCGCAGAGCTTGAGCTGCGCCGCGAGGTCGCGCTGCTCCGGACTCGCCTTGAGAACGACACCCCCCGCCGCGTCACCATCATTCCGCTTTCAGAGCTGATGTGGGAGGCCATTGAGGAGGTCTACGGCGAGGGTGGCCAGCAGCTCTTTGAGTCGGAGCGCTCGATGAGCTATGAGACAACCGATCGGCGCCTCGAGATGCTCAGGGGAGACATGGAGGGTCTGCTCGGCACGATCCCCTCGCGGCTCGTGGAGAGGTCAAAGGACCTTGATCCAACGAGGGATATCCTGTTTCTCACCCGGGTTGGCGCACTTTACCCAGCCTATCGCGCGAGTGCGCTGCTTGAGAACCTCATGTACGAGATCAAGGTGCCAACCATTCTGTTCTACCCCGGCACCCGGTCTGGCCGGAACATGCTGCGGTTCATGGACAGCCTCGAGGCGATCCACAGCTACCGCCACAAGATTTACTAGGAGGCGGGACGTCATGAAGATTAGCGAGCTGTTTTCCAAGGACATCCATCGCCCCGTCGAGGAGGTCATCAAGGTCGACGACCTCGACGACCAGATCCTCGTTGATGAGATCCGCGAGTACCATCCTACGGCCAGCATCCAGGCCCAGATGAAGGAGGTCCTCGAGGCGTACTCTGAGCTCCGGCGACAGCCGACCGCCGACGTCGGCGTGTGGATCAGTGGGTTCTTTGGCGCGGGCAAGAGCAGCTTTGCCAAGCTCCTTGGCCTTCTTCTCGGCAACCGGCCTATCGGTGACTCCACTGCCTCTGAGCTGTTTGCCGAACGCATCACGAACCAGGAGATCAAGGTGCTCCTCAAACAGATCCAGGAGCACCTGCCGACCCATGTTGTAATCTTCGACATCCTCAAGGACAACATCGCCGGCGCGGTGGAGCACCCAGTCACAACCGTGATGTACAAGGCCCTGCTGCGAAGCCTCGGGTACGCTTACCAGGAGCTGGATCTCGCAGCGCTTGAAATGCAGCTCGAGGATCGCGGCGAGCTGGATGCCTTCACCAAGGCGTACGAAAAGCTCCACAAACGGCAATGGGATGTGGACAAGGCTCACGCGATGCTGGCCATCAACGCTGCCAGCGCCGCACTGCACAACCTTGACCCAGCCACCTACCCAGCGGCGGACTCATGGGCCCGCTCTCGGCCGCGGGATACCATAACCCCGCGGCTCCTTGCCGAACGAGCCCTCCAGATGGCGGCTGCCCGGGCCAATGGTGCAAAGCTCCTCTTCGTCGTGGACGAGATGGGTCAGTACACCGCCCGCGACCTCCGCCGTATTGGCGATCTCCAAGGTGTGATCGAGAGCTTTTCCCAAGTTGGCCGTGGTGACCTATGGCTGGTCGCGACCTCCCAGGAGCGGCTGCAGGATGTGATTGACATCTACGATCGTGACCGAACCGAGCTTGCTCGGCTACAGGACCGCTTCGCGTACAAGGTGATGCTCGATCCCAGCGATATTCGCGAGGTGGCGAGCCACCGCATGCTGGCAAAGAACGCGGCCGCGGAGGAACCGCTTCGTGAGCTTTATCGATCGCACCACAACCGCCTCAAGGCGGCCACCCAGCTGACCCCTCTTGGAGGTGCCCAGCTCCCGGCCCTCGAGGAGGACACGTTTGTCCAGCTCTACCCCCTCCTTCCGTACCAGGTAGACCTCCTCATTGGGGTTGTGAACGGGCTGAGGCGCCAAGGAGGCGGCGGCCAGACAATGGGCGGCGCCAACCGCACCATCATCACCCTGACGCAGCAGCTGCTCATTCACGACAAGGTCGGTCTTGCTGATGCAGAGGTTGGGCGGCTTGCCACCTTCGATGGGGTGTACGACCTCATTGTCACCAACATCTCCTCAGAGATCCAGCAAGAGGTCGAGGATATCTCCCGCCGGATCGAGCACCCATTTGCGGTGCCGGTGGCGAAAGCCCTCGTGCTGCTGCAGTTCGCGGACATGGTCCAGGTCACCGAGGAGAGCCTTGCGGCGGTGCTCCACCCAGCGGTGGACGCTGAACCAGTACTTCCTCAGGTCCGTGAGGCGGTAGAGCTGCTGCTTGATGCGCGAAAAATTCGCCGCACCGAGAGCGGCCTCAAGCTCCAGTCCGCCGCCGAACGATCCTGGGATGAGGAGCGGGACAGCCGGCGACCCACTGGTGGCGACCGCGTTGCCATTCTGAAGAAGGCCCTCAAGGAGATGTGGGGCACGGGTGCCCAGCAGCCGAGCCATCGGTTGGGCGGATGGAAGCCCTTCAAAGCAGGCCTGCGAGTCCGCTCCGAAAACCTCGCTGACGGCGAGATCATCTTCGACGTCCGTTTTCTGGATGCCGATCGAGATCAGGAGGAGGAGCTCACTGAGGCGCGCCAGGCCAGCAGCGATGACCACTCGGTCATCACCTGGGTCGTCAATATGTCGGATGAGGCAGAGCGGGCCATCATTGAGCGACACCGCTCAGAGCGCATGCAGCAGCGGGGAGCTCGAACCCAGGATGAGGAGGCGCTGCTCCGTCACGAGGCCCAGCGGCTTCGCGAGGCCAACCGCCAGCTCAAGGCCGCCCTCGAACGCGCCCTGTGTCAGGGGAAGATCTTTGTTGGTGGTAAAGAGAGATCACCCGGCGACGACGCCTCGGACCCGAAGGTAGAGGCGAAACGGGTGCTGGGCCCTGCTCTCGAGGCCGCGTTTCATCGTTTCGATCAGGGTGGCGTCAAGGTGCAGGCCTCAGATGTGAAGGCCGTGGTGACGAACGAAAGCCTGGCTGGGCTCCCGGAGTGCATGGCGGACCTCGTTCTTGTGGAGACGGCAGGCGGGCAGAACAAGCTGGTGACGGACCGTGGCATCGCCGAGGTTGTTATGTCGGAGGTCAAGGCGAGAGGTGGCGAGGGGCGTGCAATGTCTGGGAAGGAGCTTGAGAAGACCTTCTCGAATGCACCCTACGGCTGGCCCTTCGAGGTGATTCAACTGATAGTGGCAGTGCTGCTCCGAGAGGGGAAGGTCTCTCTGCTCTCCGAGGGAAGCCCGATACGATCTCCCTTCACCATTGAAGCCCGAAAGGCGCTCACCAACAACACCGCCTTCCGCGCGACCACGATTCACAAACGCGAGTCTGGACCCTCTACCAAACAACGCCAGCAGGCCGCCCGCATCCTCGAGGACGAGTTTGGGCATAGATGCCAAGCCCTGACACCCGATGGCATTGCCTCGGTCATTCGGGAGCAGCTCTGCACGAAGGAAGGCATGATTGATGGCGTCCGGCAAACCCTCCGAGACCACTCCTTAGCGGGAGACGAAGTTCTCGCCCGCGCCCTCGACACCCTCCGGGTCATCCGCCAAGGGGATGATGAGGAAGCAATCTCGCTCTTCCTGGAGAATGCAGACACCTTGTCGACCGCGCTCAAACGAACCACCCAGCTCCAAGATGTGCTTACTGAGCAGTGTCAGGCTGATCTTCGGCAGGCACGCGGTGTGCTCAACCTCTTGGAGCCGGTGCTCCCTAGCGAGCTGGAGGAGGGCCAACCCGCATTGAAGGCGCTCGCTGAACTCAAGGGGCACCTCAGCCGCGAGACCTTCTTCGAGCACCTGCCGGCCATCCTCGCCGCACGCAATACCGTCATCGATGCATTCTCCGAGCTGTACGACGCGGCATTCAAGGCGCATCGGGATGCCTACACCTTGGCGTTGCAGCAGCTAGAGAACGCGCCCGGTTGGAAGGAGATCTCCGAGGAGGATCGTGAAAGCCTCAGTGAGACCCTCCGAAACCGCGCGCGCCTCCAGCCATCCGCGGAGCCGTGGCGCGAGGCGGCGTCGGCGTTGCGGGTGCTCCGCGCCCAGGCAGAGGCCGCACCGATGTTGCTTGCAGGTGCCATCGAAAGTCTGCTCAAGATCCTCAACCCAAAAGCTGTGACGGTGCGGGTGCGCGACCTCCTCACCGCCGCCATCACTTCGCCAGATGACCTCGAAACCGCCATCACGACAATCCGTGAAGCGGTGGAGGCTCACCTCGCGGATGGTAGGCCGGTGGTGCTGGAGTAGGCCGTGGAGCGCGAGCAGCGAAATGCCCTGCGCAGGATTGTCGAGCGGGCCCGACGACTCCTCGAGAAGGATGCGAGTGATCAGCTTGAGGGGTCCTTTGGGATTCTCCCGTCGGGCAAGGTGCTCGATGACGCCCCGGGTGACCAGGTGGTCCGAGATCGGCTCTTGTCTGTGCTCCACCATCACCGTGCAGGGGGCGCCTCGGCCAAGGAGGCGGTGGCACGCCTTAGCCGAGAGAGCGCCTTCACCACCCTCAACCGTTTTGTGGCCCTGATGATGGCCGAGCGCCGTGGGATCGTCCCCGAGGTGATCTCCAAAGGCCTCGAGTCGACTGCACTACGCGAGCTGGGTGAGCTGGCGCCTGGTCTCCGTGCAGCCTGCCCCGACGGCGGCCTGCGGCTGCTGATCGAGTCCGTGATGGACGAGCTTTCTCTCGGGCTCAAGGTCCTCATGGATCGCCGCAGCCCCATCGGCCTCATCTGGCCAACTCCGCACACTCTGGACGATCTGCTGGAGCTGCTCAACGACCCAGAGCTTGGCGATTCGTGGACCAGCGACGAGGCCATCGGCTGGGTCTTCCAGTACTTCAACGCCGACGACGCCGCCGAGATGCGAGACAAGGCGGCAGCGCCCCGCAACAGCCGTGAGCTGGCGGTGCGCAACCAGTTCTTCACGCCTCAGTATGTAGTTGAGTTCCTTACGGACAACACCTTGGGCCGGATCTGGCTCGAGATGCGCCGTGGAGACTCGGTGCTTCGAGAGAGGTGCCAAATGCTGGCCGTGGGACCCGACGAGGATCTCGCCGTCACCAATCGTCAGCCGCGCGATCCGCGCGACCTCAAGGTTCTCGACCCGGCGGTCGGCAGCGGCCACTTTCTGCTCTACGTGTACGACCTTTTCGAGCACATTTACATCGAGACATGGCAGGACCCGAGCTGGCCTGCATGGGTGACGACGGGCACAACGCTTCGAGACGACTACCCAACCGAGGATGAGCTTCGCCGCGCCATCCCTGGCCTCATCCTCGGCCACAACCTGTATGGGGTCGAGATCGACCCGCGGGCTGCCCAAAACGCGGCCATGGCACTGTGGCTGCGCGCCCAACGCGCGTACAACGAAATGGGTCTCGCGACGGACGAACGGCCGGCCATCACCCGAGCCCACATTGTCATCGCAGAGCCGCTTCCAGGTGACTCTGAGCTGCTCGAGCAGCTGCTGGAGGGCATCGATCAACCGAGGCTGCAAGATCTTGTCCGCGCCGTTTGGTCCTCCATGGAGCTAGCGAGCGAGGCCGGGTCGCTGCTCCGCGCTGACGAGGAGATTGAGCAGATCGTCGCCGCGGCGCGCGACGAGATGGCGCCGCTGCTTCAACAGATTGACCCGGACCTCTGGGCCCAGCTCGAGGAGCACCTCCAGCGGAGCGTCGAATGGGCAGCGTCCATCGCCACCGCCGAGGGATCTACCGCGGAGCAGCTCTTTGCGGAGGACGTCGGCCATGGGCTTGCGTACATTGCCCTGTGTCGTGAGCGGTTCGATGTGGTGCTGATGAACCCGCCATTTGGTGCGGCAACTGAGTCAACCGAAGAATACATCTCGTCGAATTACCCGTACTTCTCGAAAAATCTACTGTGCGCGTTCATAGCTAGAGTGTCGGAGATTCTGAAGAACTCAGGCCTTTGCGGATCGGTGATCGATCGAACTATCTTGATAAAGAATAGCTACGAAGGTTTTCGCCGGAAATTTTTTCTGGAGGACGGCGCTCTGAAGCTGGTGGCCGATCTGGGTTGGGGGGTTCTTGATGCAAATGTGGAAGTTTCGACCGTTGTGTTCTCAAAGGGGCACGCCAACAACGCATCGGCACTGGGGGTTGATGTCTCCCGATTCGATAACAAAGCGGTGGCGCTGAGAAATCAGTTGTCCGCACCATCCATCGTTCCGCTAAGCACCCTGGAAGGCCAGCCATTCGCTACAATCAACCTCCAGATGCCGGCCTACCTCACGACGGCACTCTCAGAACATCAGAATTTCTTGGATTCTGGGTTTCAGTTTGTAAACGGTCACACCATTAAGAGTGATGTATTCAAAAGGCTATTTTGGGAGGTAGGCTCCGAGGACTTCGAAGCAAAAACTGATCGCCTGTGGAACGGATCTTCATATTCACCCTTTTTCGTGTCATTGCAGGAGTGTGTTTTGACCAAGGGCCTGAGTAGCCATCGATCGACTATTTTCCGCAACACGCAAAAACACAAATTGCCCGGGATCTGCTACGGGAAGCGGGGCGATTATCTTGACGCACAGATTCTCCCTGCTGGATTTGTCCTCACAAACGAGGGGTTTGCAGCTGCTGCAGCCGCTGAAGAAAATACGTACCTCGCTCTTGCAGTCCTGAACGCTTTGCCCACTCAGGTGGCCGTGAATTCCTATTGCGGGCAACACAAAGGGGTGGGCTACGTAAACATCCTGCCCCTGGTGGGCGCTGGAAGCGGTATCCAGCCGCGTATGGCGGAGACGGCGAAACTGGCCTATGACCTGTGCCGTGCATGTGCGCAAGCGTCTGAAACAGACCCTCTTTTCCTTACCCCGTTTCTACGGTCGGAATCCGGATTGGCTTTGCGATCGGATGACTGGCACTTCGAATACTGGTCAGCGAGTGAGCGTGTGTGCGAGTGTGTCGCAAAAACTGACGAGCTTTGCGCGATAGCCTTCGGCATCGACCAGGCAGAACTAGCGCTGATCCGGGAGTCCGCCACAAATCGTCCCAGAGTCTCTGCACTTTGCTTCCTTGATCATAGGGTCGAAAAACAGGTCAAAGAGTTTTGGGCGAAGTCGGTTCTGTCATACCTGGTGGGTTGCGAGTTTGGGAGGTGGGATATCAGGTTGTGCGCAGACGAGGGATTGGCGCCACAGGTACCTGACCCATTTGAGAAGCTCCCTGTGTGCCCTCCGGGTATGCTTCAAGACGAACTTGATGAAGGACCTAGCATTAGAAAGCCCGGGCTTCCCTCCGGTGCGAACAACAAGAGATCTCCAGGCGGCTTTGTCTTCGATCGCATATTGGTGGATGACCCTCGAAATGCGTCGGATATCGTAGCTCGTGTGGGCAGATCTCTTGGTCTGCTATTCGGCCAAGACGCAACAGATGTTGAGCGGGAAATTTGTCAGCTTCTTGGATTTGAAGATTTCAGGGCATTTTTTCGGAAACCACTCGGTTTTTTTGCAGAACACCTTGGAAGATATTCAAAGGGAAACCGGAAGGCCCCTATTTACTGGCCGCTGTCCACTTCGTCATGCCGGTACACAGCCTGGCTCTACTACCCTCGCCTTTCGACCGACACGCTGGATGCCGCCGTGAACGACCACGTGATGCCGAAGATCGCCCTCGTTGAGCAGCGTCTTGCCCAGCTTGAGGCGCGGCACACGGGTGCCCAGGGGCGCGACGCGAGCCGCCTCAACCGCGAGATCTCTGAGCTTACCGAACTGCGCGATGAGCTTGAGGAGATGCGGCAGGAGCTTGCGCGCGTCGCGCGTCTGCCCTACCGCCCCAATCTCGACGATGGTGTCGACCTCACCGCAGCACCCTTGTGGCGCCTCTTCCGGCACACGCCCTGGCGCCGGCACCTCGAGAAGCGCTGGAAAGAACTCGAGCAGGGTAAGTATGATTGGTCCCACATCGCCATGGCCATCTGGCCCGACCGCGTCAAGGCCAAGTGCAAGACCGACCTCTTCCTAGCCATCGCCCATGACCTCGAGGAGCTGTATCAGGGGGCATCTGCATCAGGTGATAGGGAAGGAACCCGAAGGAGGGGCTGATGAAGTTCAGCAGCCATCAGAAGGACCTTCGTACTCTACTGACGTCCGGATTCTACAAGGTTCCACGGTTCCAGCGGCCCTACTCCTGGGGACGGGAGGAGCTGGAGGAATTCTGGGCTGACACCATTGTTGAAGGCGACCCCGACTACTTTATCGGGTCGATCGTCGTGTTCATTGAGGCCCCCGGACGTTATGGGGTGGTTGACGGTCAACAGAGGCTGACGACGATCACCATGCTGCTCTGCGCCATCCGAGATGCGTTCGCGCAGGAAGGTCAGCCGAAGTCGGCGGATGGCCTTCACACCTTAATCGAGAAGCCAGCCGTTGAGAGCAGCCTTCCAGAGTATGTGCTCTTCCCAGAGACGTCCCACCCGTACTTTCAGGAGTACATTCAGAAGCGTGACGAGCCTGAGGTTCCCGAGGCGCTTGGGGACGAGGAAAAGGCACTCAAGAAGGCATACGAGTTCGTCGTCGCACAGGTGGAGGCCGCGATTTCCGGAATTCGTGACGACAGCACACTGTCCGATAAACGGCGTGCCACCAAGATAAGAGCGAAGTTAGAGGATATCAGAGACAAGCTCCTGGGCCTGTCACTCATCTTTGTGGAGCTTGATGACGAGGACGACGCCTATCTGGTGTTTGAGACGCTCAACGCGAGGGGAAAGGACCTTCGGGTCTCGGATCTAGTCAAGAACCACCTGACCAGGCATCTAAAGAAGAAGACCAAGACTGTTGACACGGTGCGTGAACGTTGGATGAAGGTGTTGCAGACCATCGAAGGGTCAGGTGCATCAATCACTGTTGATAGCTTTATCCACCATCACTGGCTCTCTACCAGAGATTTCGTCAGCACGAAAAAGCTCTTCAAGGCGATTCGGAAGCGCGTCGGGAAGGCGGGTGCCAGCGCCTACCTTGATGTCCTCGTCAGCGAAAGCAGACTGTATCGGGACATCTTCGAACCCCTGTCGGGGACCTGGCAGAAGACAGAAACTGCTATCAGAGACTCTCTCCGTGCGCTCAATATCTTCCAAGTTCGCCAAGCTACCCCGTTGGCTCTCTCGCTTTTGGCTCGTCTGCGAGAAGGATGCCTGAAGCCGAAGCACGTGGCAGACGCCCTCAACGCCGTTGAGGTCTTCCACTTTCAGTTTACTGCGATTGCCTCGCAGTCCTCCTCGGGAGGGCTGTCAATGATGTACGCCAAGTATGCCCGATTGATTCGTGAGGCAACCGATGCGGAGAGGTGCGTTCGAGTTATCCGTGACCTCAAGAACGCGCTGAAGGGGCGCCTCCCTTCAGCGGACGAGTTTGATGCGGGGTTCCTGGCGCTTCGTTTTTCCGATATGTATACCAAGGACCGCAAACTGGTGCGTTACACGCTAGGACGGCTCGCACGCAAGGGTCTCAATAGTAAGGTCCTCGATTACGAGCAGATGACCATTGAACACATCACGCCGCAAAGCTCTACAGTGGTCAGCACCGACAAGATCGCCAACGTCGGGAATCTCATCCTGGTTGATGCGGAGCTGAACAACAAGATTGCAAACAAGGAATTCAATAAGAAGAAGCCGCGGCTCGAGCGGGCGACAGATGTTTGGGTCGACGAAGAGCTGGCGAGAGCGACGACATGGGAAGAGGCTGAGATCGACGGAAGGGCGAAATTCCTCGCCAAACAAGCCCGTGAGAAGGTATGGAGGATATGAGCCAATCACCACATTTCGGTGATGGAAACGTGAGGCGTTGACCATGTCGGGCGTACTTTCTAACTTTTTCCATGCCCAGCTTCGCACGAAGCTTGTCGAGCGAGGTTTGACCGTGTGGTACGACACGCGACGAGAGTGGGAGCCGTGGTTGTGCTCATTGCTCACCGGTGGTTGCTTGCCAGATTGCGCCGAGGTTACCGAGGTACAGATCGGCGGTTCCAGCACGCAACTTGTTGTCTTCTCGGGCTCGTACTACGAGGTGGTCAAAGCGTGCGAGTCGCTTGTGTCTGGCGGGGAGAAGCCACGTCTGCTTGTCTACATCCCCGGCGAGCCGTACCGGGAGGAGCTTTCACCCCTCCGCGAGCTGGAGTGCCTCGGTGGCGACCGTGAGCCGTTTCAGAGATCCATGGCACAGGTGGCTCGCCACGCCCTGCAAGATGCCGAGCTGGCCGATGTGGAGATCGATGACCTGCTCGAGGGGAAAGCACTGACCTTTGAGTATCTGGACAACCTGAAGGTTGGTGGGCCTGATGCGCCGTCACCGCTGGCACCCATCTTTGGATCGGGCCGCGAGCTGGATGTTGTTACTGGTTTCTTGATTGACCCTGAGAAACGGGAGAAGCTCGCGACCATGGGCCTGGTCGGCGAGCTGCAGTCGTTGGTCGAGCGGGGCCTTGGGCTGACGCTCACGCAGACCGAGAGCATGGACGACCTGATCCGAGAGCTGGCCCGCGCTTTGCTTGTGGCGGAGATGCGGAGCGACCTCGGGGGCGAGGAGCCGTCCGCCATCGCGCAAATCCCGAAGCCGACAGCTGAAAAGCAGGTCGAGCGCGTGCGGGCAATCTGCCGGCGGCTGCGCCGTGACCATGGGGAACAGTACGAGCAACTAGCTGACCAAGTAGAAAAGGAGCTCGGGCTCGCCCAAGCCAGCATTGAGCTGACGGCGCTTGGGCGTATTGACACCTTCAGATTCGAGGAGCGCCGGCTGCTCGAGGCATGCAGTGGGTGGTTGGCCGACGGTGACCTGACGCGAGCATTGTCGACCATCGAGGAGCGACACGACAGCTTCTGGGCCTCGGTGGGTCGCTTTCCAGATCGTCACGCAGCGTGGCAGGCGTGCGGGGAGCTGGCGCGGCTACAGCGCGAGATCGAGAGCGTTGAGGCTCAGCTGACGAAGCAGAAGCCTAGGGACGTTGAGCCTTGGGTCTCGAGGTACACCGCTGCCGATGGGTGGCACTGGCTCGATCGGCGCTACCGCCATGCGCGGCATTTGCTACGCGCCGTGACCGATGATCAGGCCGTTGATCAGGCTGCCGGCGTGGTGATGGCGCGTTACGAGGCTTTGCTTGAGAGGATGGCCGAGGGCTTTACCAATGCGTTGGGTGCAGCGGGTTGGAAGGTACCATCCGTGATGGCGCAGACGGAGGTATTCGCCAAGCGTGTGCGACCGCAGGATGGGCCAGTTGCCTACATTCTCGCGGATGCCTTCCGGTATGAGATGGGGGCTGAGCTGTGCAGCGTCGTTGAAGCGGATGGTGCCACCACCGCCCAGCTTGAGCCGGCCGCTGCTTGTCTGCCTTCCATCACCGAGGTCGGCATGGCGGCGTTGCTGCCCGGTGCCGAGAGATCGTTCACGATTCAGGCGAACGACGGTGACGTTGCGGGCGTTATTGACGGCAATGCCCTCAATGGGAGTGCCGCGCGAATGGATCACGCCCGTGGCGAGGTCCCGGGTTTAGTTGACATGACCCTCGAGGCTGCGCTCGAGCTCAAGCGAAAGGCGCTTGCGAAGCGAACTCAGGGTGCACCGGTTGTGATTGTCCGCTCGCAGGAGATCGATGGTGCTGGCGAGTCCTTGCCGGCTGGTCTGGCTCGCACGGTTATGGGGACGGTGCTGCAGGACCTGCGCTCGGTCGTGATGCGGCTGGCTGCAGCCGGTGTGCAGCGCTTTGTGATCACCGCGGATCACGGCCATCTCTTCAGCTCGCCTCGAGGCGAGGACATGCGAGTGCCGCCACCTGAGGGCGGCGAGAAGGTGGTGCTGCACCGCCGTTGCTGGTTAGGGCGTGGTGGCAGCACGCCCCCCGCTTGTGCTCGGGTGTCTGCAAGCGCTCTCGGCTACGCTGGCTGTGATCTGGATCTTGTGGTCCCAAAGGGCACAGCTGTCCTACGCTCGGGAGGCAGCCTGGCCTATCACCACGGTGCAGCCTCCCTGCAAGAGCTGATCATCCCGGTGCTGACGATTGTGATGCCGGAACCTGAAGATGCAGCTCGTAAAGGGGAGTCGCCAGTGGCGCTCGAGCAGGTGCAGAGCCCGGTCACCAACGCCATCTTCTCGGTGCAGCTGCGTCGAACGGATCTACCGATCGATCCTCTGCGGCTGCGCGTGCTGGCAGTTGCCACGGACGACGGACGCATTGTCGGCCAGGCGCGGTACGCGAGCGCAGGCTGGGATGCGTTGAGCTCCGTCGTGAGCTTGGAAGGGGCAGAGCCGGTAGCGGTGGGCATCCAGCTTGAGGATGAGGACGCCACTGAGGTGCGCGTGCGAGTGGTTGAGGTGGGCACCGACCGCGTCATGAAGGAAAGCGAACCAATTCCCGTCAACCTACTGAGGTGAGCTTATGGCAGATGACATTATCCTGGATGCACTCGACGACAAAGCCAACGCGGTCTTTGCTGGCCGCATTGTTCGCAAGGACCTGGTGCGCAAGGTCAAGGTTGGTGCCAACGTGCCGGTTTTTGTGCTGGAGTACCTGCTGGGCAAGTACTGCGCCTCCTCTGACCCGGTGGCGATTCAGATGGGTCTCGAGGTCGTCAACAAAACCCTGAGCGACAGCTACGTGTCACCGGATGAGGCGGTGAAGGCCCAGGCCAAGCTGAAGGACAAGGGCAAGCACACCTTTATCGACAAGGTCTCTGTGCGCTTGGTAGCCAGCGAGGACAAGTACTGGGCGACCCTCGCCAACTTTGGCGACAAGTACGTGCATATTCCCGATCAATACGTCAACGAGTTTGAGCGCATCGTCCAGGGTGGAATTTGGGCGCAGCTGGGGCTGGAGTACTTCTACGACGACTCGGGTCCGGGTCGAAAGAGCCCGTTCGTGATCCGTGAGCTGAAGCCGATTCAGCTAGCAGGGTTTGATCCGGAGGCCTTCATTGAGGCTCGCAAGGAGTTCACGCGGGACGAGTGGCTTGACCTGATCTTGCGCTCGACTGGGATCGAGCCGGCATTTCTTGAACGGCTAGCGGATGACGACTCGGCGAAGGCGTTGCGCTTGAAGTTGCTGTACATGATCCGACTCATACCTTTTGTGGAGAGCCGCTTCAATCTCATTGAGCTCGGCCCCCGAGGCACCGGCAAGAGCTTTGTCTACCGAGAGATCTCGCCATACTCGGTGCTGATCTCAGGCGGAGGCACGACCACCGCCAACCTCTTCTACAACATGAGCACGCAGCGGGTGGGTCTGGTTGGCCTGTGGGATGTGGTGGCGTTTGACGAGGTGGCCGGTGTTGGCTTCAAGGAGAAAGATGGCATCAACATCCTCAAGGACTTCATGGAGTCGGGCTCCTTCGTTCGTGGGCGAGAGGTGATCTCCGCCAACGCCGCCATGGTCTTCGTCGGTAACATCGACAAGCCGGTGGACGTGCTGGTAAAGACCCATCACCTCTTCGAGCCGCTGCCCGAGCAGATGCAAGATGCAGCCCTCATCGATCGCCTGCACTGCTACCTGCCGGGCTGGGAGATGGCGACCACCGACGCGGCGATGTTCACCTCGCACTACGGCTTCATCGTGGACTACCTGGCTGAGGCTTTCCGTCACATGCGGAAGCAGAACTTTACCGAGATCATCGATCGCCCATTCGCCTTTGGCTCGCACCTCAGCAAGCGGGACGACACGGCGGTGAGGCGATGCGTCTCTGGCCTCGTCAAGATCCTTCACCCTGATCGTGGCTACACCGAGGAGGAGCTGGCCACCTACCTGGAGTTGGGCATGGAGTGCCGGCGTCGCGTCAAGGAGCAGCTCAAGAAAATGCTGCCGTTTGAGTTCTCCAAAACGAGCTTCAGCTACATCGATCGCTCCACGCAGCAGGAGCACTTCGTGGGCGTGCCCGAGGAGGGTGGACGCGACATCATCGCGCAAGATCCGCTGCCGCCGGGTACGGTATACACCGCCGCGGTCGGTGGGCCCGAGCGCAAGGTCGGAATCTACCGCATCGAGGTCACCACGGCAGGTGGCACCGGAAAGCTCAAGCTCTCGGGCGGAATGGATCGCGGGCTCAAGCAAGCCTGCGAGCGCGCGTTCTCATACATGCAGACGCACAAGGGCGATCTCGGTCTGGGGCGTGAGCTGACCACCCGGGACTTCTTTGTGGAAGGTGTCGACCTCCTCGGCTCCAAGGTGCCATGTGAGGCGGGCGTCGCGTTCTTCGTCGCGGCCATTACGGCTCTTCGCGATGCCCAGGTCCAGGGCGGAACAGTGGTCCTTGGTGACATGTCTATCCAGGGCAACATCAAAGGCCTGCCAACCCTCAGCGAGCTGATGCAGCTCAGCCGCGACAACGGCGCCCGTCGGGTTCTCGTTCCCACTGCCAATAAACGCCAGGCCCTTGACCTCGAGGAGGATCTCCTCGAGCTTGCCAGCTTCTACAACGAACCCAAGGGGGCGGTTGAGAGGGCGGTGGGGAGCCGGTGAAGATCTGGTTTTCGGTCTTACTCTGGCCCCTCAATCGTGCCGCGAAGAGTGTCATACAAGTTGATAACACATAGGTAGCGGCGCCCATCCTTCGCATGTTTCACCCACACGTAATCAAACACACCATCTTGGACCACCGCTATCTCACACGTTCGAGGTATCGTTTCAGTTGGCCAATCCTGTGCGACTTCTTCGAGTAATCGCGACCCGGCCTCTGGCCAAAGCGGGAAGTACGGGTGCCCGCGGTCTCCAAAGGCCTCGGGCAACGGACTTGGTTTTTGCAGCACATGGTCAATTGATAGGCAACGAACCTGATCCTTGCCCATCCTCAAATCTCGATCGAGGTACCACAAGCCGCGGGCAATCTTCACAAATACTCTTTCGAACCGTTCAGGTTTTGGCACAAACACTGTTTTCCCGTCACCAGCCCGACGGTGGGCAGCCTCAATCATCCGTTTGAGTTTGGGGGAGTGTTCGAGAGATCGTGTCACCACCCCATTTGCGCTGAGCTTTTGCCGGGAAATCTCGCCAAATCCAACTTGGTGCAGGGCATCTCGGATGTATCGTTCATCATCGGCATACCCCTCGTTGCATGCCCGACACGATGGAACTTTTCTCAGGTTTGGTGGAAACGGGCGTTCAAGAAGGAGCTTTGGGGGAACATGGTCTTTAGTGGAGGCCTCTGCACCGCAATAGATGCAGATCTTGAATAATGTGGATTGACGCGGTTTCCGGTAGTGCAGCATCTTCAATATCCTGCAACTAACTCCGCTTTCAAACTTCCTCGCCAGCTGCAGTGTCGACTACCCGCACGGAGACGTCGGGAAGCAGCGATCTAATGGCGTTCACCATGAGATCGGTTCGAAGGTCGACAAATCTATCGAAGTCAGCCCACCGCAAGGACTCGTCATCGAGCCAGTCGAGGATTTCGAGAGGGATAAGATGCCGTCTCAAGACTTCGTGGAATGAGGGCGTCTCGTCTCGGTAGATCTTCAAGTAGTTCAGTGGGCTTTCCGCTCCAATTTGGAGGTTTTCAATCTGAGGGAGGAAGACGATATTCACGAGTGAGTTCGGATCATTCATGGTGTTCTTCTGTTCTTGATACTTAGCGAGGTGCGCTATTGGAAAGAAGTGATGCAGGTTGGGACGATCGGTCAGCTGAAGGTAAACGGTCTGGAGAACGTCACGATCGGGATCCCTGAACTCACAGGGGCGCTGATATGCGAGAAGCGCCAGGATTGCTCGTGACTTTGCACCTCGCGCGAGGTAGGACTGCGCGCGAAGAATCTGCTTGTCTAGGACCAGTGTCGTCCATTCTGCGCGGCCTGAACTCTTGGCCGCCCCAAAGAAATCAATCTCTTCCTTGAGCTTCGTGGTGCTGTCGAAATCAACTGTCGAGAAGGCCTTGAACCAAAACCAACGCTTTGGAATTTCAAGCGAAACGTGCGCATTCTCAAAGAAGTAGTTCGCGAGAGCTGGATACATGTACCCGTAGGGAACAAGTTTGGGCCCCGGTAGGTGAAGCCTCTGTTCGAAGAACCGAATTACATCAATAATCGCGGTTTTTGCATGTGGCCAGATTTCTTCCAGTTCTCGTGATTCCATTCTTGGTAGGTAGGTGTTCGTGATGTTCTTGACCTTCGACTCTTCATTGCGCATAAGTAGCGAGGCGATCATTTGCAGCACCACGAAATCACTCAGATTGCGATACTGGCTCCCATCCAATGACGCTCGAAGGTCATCAAAAAGATCCCGAAGGTAGAAGCCAAGATCGGACTCGCTGGGGTTTCGATACGTCTTCGCAACTACAATATCGACCACGTCAAGCGGTTGGCCCTCACGATTGACCCGTTCGAAGATGTCGCAAACTTCCCGAACCTCGATTCCGCGCAGCTCAATGATCGATAGGACATAGTTCTTGATCACCTGATCCAGTACCCGGAGATTCTTGCGTGGCGGTTCCCCGTATTTGTAGCCCGCCTTGTCCAGCCTCTCTTCGATTTCCTGTGTTGAACCGTAAACGTCGTAAAGTGGCACAATGAGGCCATCGTCGAAGCGCTTCTTCCGCCCGGCGTTTTTCTTATGCGTCCCGCCTCGATCGTCAATCTCGTCCCAGAAGAGAAAGAGCGATCGATAGCCAGTCTCATCATCTTCATGAGGTTCCCATGTGAGGTCGACGTAAAGCAGTGGATCGAAATCCTCCTCGCTTGCGATGTCACCCTTGGTGCCCTTGAGTGAAAGGAAAATTGATGTTGACCGCTGTTGTCCGTCAAGGATGTATCTAAATGTCGAACCACCCGGTTCATTCAGAGTTCTCCCGCCGATCGCGCGATGTCGTTTGAGTGCTGTTTCCGTTTTCCAGATCAAAAGGCTGCCTATTGGGTAAAACTTGTAAATGCTATCCCACAGCTTTTTGATATTTTCCCGGTCCCAGGCGACATCACGTTGAAACGTGGGGATTTGGTATTTTCCAGTTTCGAGTTCCTCGACAAAGCTGACAATCTTTGAGTAGTCGGTCTTGATTCTGTCTGGTTCGATCATTCTTCCCTCATTATGGGTCTAACACCTTATTGCGGAGTCTGCCAGATACCTAATAACTCATTTGCCTCGCATTGGGCAGTTTCTTGCATCGTGATCTCGACCGTTGCAGATGCTGCACCTTCTCGCACTTGGACACGTCTGGGCGTTATGGCCGGCCTTTCCGCACACAGTGCACCTTGGTACGTTTGGGCAATTTCGAGATGTATGGTTTCCGGCACCACAAATTGTACAAGACATTCGTTTACCCTTCTGGTTCCTGTGGTGAATCTAGATTTCGGAGAGGTGTTCCAGGAGCCTTTTCTTGAGCCCTTTGGAAATCGGATAGTGCTGGACTTTTCTGCGAATCTCTTCCCCTGTAATTCCGTTTTTCTTGAGCCCCTCGACCACCTTTCTGAAGATGACTTCGACGCCGTACCTCGCGATCGCGTCCGATACCAATACCGCTACACCCAGGAGGGCTATACCGCCAAACATACCAAAGGGGCCCCCGAGAGCCGCCAAGGCGGCGACGATTGCTGCACCGCCAGCTAATCCAGTCATTGAAACAGCTACCAGAAGAACCAACCCCGGAACACCAAGGCCGACAAGCTTTTGAACAACTTTGTCTAACATTTAGGGACCTCCACTCCAATAATAGCCTAAAACCCGCGGTTTGAAGATGCCCTGTTGGCTGACCAGCGGAACGGGCACGCCGTCGAGGTCAAGCCCCTTTGAAATCACTGACCACGACAGAACGTCGCCGTGAATGGCGGTCTGCCCCTCGAGCCAGTTGAAGGCCGCGAGGCGGACGCGCGTATCCTGCGTGGAATCGTCCGTTTTGATCACGGCCCACCAAGAGCAGTGTAGCGCTTCCGTCGGTGGACGCGGCGTCAGGGTTCCCACGTGGTGGTGGGAGTCGTTAAGCTTAGGGAGACGATGCCGCCGCGACGGTGCCTAAACAATCCGTTGGTTCGATCGATCGGAATCGAGGTTTGACCGAATGACTGCGATAACAAAAGGCACCCTAAGTGAACAACTCCAGGCGATCCTCTTCTTTTCACCGCAAATGAACTTCGAATAGCATCGGCGATCTAACCGACTGCACCGTGTGTGCTCAGCGACAATCACTCGTGTGCGCCGGCACAAAGATGGTTGACGCCGGGCACCGTGTGCGATGCTCACGTCAGATGACGCGGACCTGAGTAGTCGACAAAACCAGGCCCCGATGAACTCCGCACTCTGGTCCGCACCGCAAGATGCCCAGATGCATCATCAAGGTCAATGATGTTATAGGCGTTCCTGCCGACCAAGTTGAGGTGTTGCCGGTTGACGCCCAGGCTGCCACCCCCAAGGACGAAGATCCGTCCATCAAGAACAACCTCGGTTCGCGAGACTGGGTCGACGTACCCCGGTACTATCCTGCGTTCTTCAGCGAGGAAGGGTTGGTGCTGATGTCCGTGAAACACCAACGGTGCCACGTACCCTATTGCTGCATTAGCGGACAATGCAACAATGAGGTACGTGGCACCCATCCGGCACCGTCACCCTTCCAAGCGACCTGACCTGATCTGCCTGGACTCAGATTCTCTGGTCCTTCGATCTGTGCCTGGCGTCAATGTGGGGCAGGGCGAGGATGTACAAATATACAAAGCGGT
>SDBT01003876.1_pt1 | contig 25679 bp, 19 predicted proteins | sample 2277101 | NCBI WGS metagenome assembly SDBT01 (sample SAMN10404973, study PRJNA504765) | marine sediment metagenome | isolation source: marine sediment core GS10_PC15, 103 cmbsf | place: Arctic Ocean: Southern Knipovich Ridge | collected 2010 | reverse complement strand
ACGTAGGCATAGGCGCCGCCGCTGCGCGAGACACGGCTGCCGACCTCGGCGAAGCACAGGAAGACGAGCGCAACCGTGACCGAGCAGATCAGGTAGGCAAGTATCGCTGCCGATCCCAGCTCTACGGCGACGAGGCCCGGTAGCGCGAAGATGCCGGCCCCGATCACCATGTTGACGACGCTCAGCCCAAGGGCACCGGTGCCAATCACGCGCACCAGTCCCTCATTCTGCACCCTATCCGTAGCAGCCATGAATTATTCCTTGTCGCTCCTATTGTCGGCAGACGTTGTACCGCTGCAAACCTTCTACAGGCGATCGCGCGCCGTGTGCAAATAGTAGTCAACCACCTCGCCAGCGGTATCAATCACGTGGATGCCCGGGTAGCGAATCGTTGTGGGACAAATGTGACCCGGAACCGCCAGCAAATAGTCCCCCACACGAGGGAGTGCACCCGGGATCCGGAACACCCCGTGCTCTTCGCTATGCAGTATGAGCTCCGCCATGTCCTGGCCAAGCAGGTAAGCCCTTTCCTCGATCGGAAGATCTGAACTGATTGCCTTGCATCCGAGGTCCGTAGTGATCGTCCCAGCGTCCGGATGCCGGTCCACCACTTGGGTCAGGATCAGGGCAGCGCAGCGAAACGGAATGTCGGGCATCGCCGTGCTATTGCACGCGTCCCAGTAGATGAATGTTCCCGGTGAACCGTACATGCCCTCCGTACGTGCGTAGTAGGCAAACGAAAAGCTGCCGCCGGCGACCACGCACGGAACGGGCATCCCGGCCGACTCGATCTGCTGCTGAAATTCCTGAAGCGACTCGATGTGCCGCTGCGCTGCCGCCTCGCGTTGATGCACGTCGCTATAGTGATCGTGTCCGTCGTACAAGTGAAAACCGGATGGTTGCAGGAACGGGTGTGCGTCGATTCCCCGATACAGCTTTGCGGCATCCGGGCCGAATCCAATTCCCGTACGGTGCTGGCCGGCGTCCAGATCCAGCATCACGCGCAGAGGCTGCTCTCGGCGTGCGGCGATGGTGCCCAGCACGTCGAGGTGAAACGGGGAACTGACGATGGAGGCGATCCACGCATCCGGGTGGGACGACGCCAGGTCGCAAAGACGCTCGATCTTGCGCTCCTGGACCTGAGGGTACGAGAGAATCGCCTTGTTTGCTCCCGCCTGGAGCACCATTGCCAGTTCGTTCAACGTGGCGCACTTGAATCCTTCAATCCCCAGCTCGATTTGTCTGCGCGCGACCGCCTCCGATTTGTGCGTCTTGACGTGGGCTATCAGGTTTTGGCCACCGCCCACCATCTCGCAGATACTTCGAATGTTGTGGTCCAACATGTCCCGGAAGAGCAGCATTGCCGGCGTTTCCAACGCGCCCGGGCCGGCGACGCAATAATCTTGCCAGGTGATCATCGATGCATTCCTTAGAAGTCGACGTATTGGCTTTGATCCATTTGCTGAGCTGCTTCGCAAATCGCGCCCGCCATGGTCAAGTCCTGTATTGCGATTCCGGAGCTGTCGAAGACGGTGATCTGGGTAGCGGAAATTCTACCGGGTGACTTTCCAAGCGTGACCAACCCCAAAGCACAGATTTCGTTGGCTGACTTTATGAGCCCATCGTCATAGGCATGCTGAAATTCACCGATAATGATGGATTGTTGAGGGTAGTCGGCAAACAGGCTCACGCGTTTCAGAATGGCCGTATCGAGTTCGTGCTTGCCTTTGTCATCAGCGCCCATCGCCGAAATATGCGTTCCTTCTCCGATCCATTCATCCCGAACCAGTGGTGACTCCGATGGCGTAACGGTAATGACAATATCAGTCCCGGGTCGAGCCCGCGTCGGGAATCCCGGAGAAGCTCACGCATATCATCGGCAGCGCCAGCACCTCTCAGGCGGTTAGTCCCGATATCGTCACGTCGTCACGATTTTCCGGGTGTAGTTCACACCGAGTTACGGTAGACTGCCGACGGAGGGCCACACTCAAAACGAACAACTCACGGATTGTCGCATGGCTTCGTTTCTAAAAATCGGAGCTGGAGGACGTATGAAGGTCGCTTCTTGCTTTGTGCCGGTGCGCCTCGCCGCTCTCCTTCTTGGTCTTTTCATCCTGCTGGCGGCTGCGACGGCGTCCGGACCCCCAGGAAAGAACGGGCGGACCGGACTTTTCCGAACGTGGGCAGCGCTCTACGGGGGACCCGAAGCGGAGTCGATGGAAGGAGTCTGGGCTACCTCGGACGGTGGTTTCATCGTGGCCGGCCAAACGGAGTCTTACGGTCACCTGGATGGTGACGCGTGGCTACTCAAGCTCGACGCGTACGGCAATGTGATGTGGCAGAAGACCTACGGCGGGCCGAGAGCTGACATGCTGACCGTCGTCCGGCAGACGAGCGACGGGGGATACGTCGCGGCTGGCTGGACCAAGTCGTTCGGCGCGGGAAGAGCGGACATGTGGGTCGTCAAGCTGGACGCCACAGGTGCCATTCAATGGCAAAAGACCTATGGCGGAGCCCAGATGGAGCAGGCGTGGTCTATCGTGCCAGTATCCAGCGGTGGTTACGTCATTGCAGGGGGGACGACTTCTTTCGGCGCCGGAGAGGCAGACTACTGGGTGCTGAAGCTAGCGGACAACGGCGCTATCCAGTGGCAGAAGACCTACGGTGGACCCGGTAACGACGGTGGTGGCGGTCAGTATGCGGAGTTTGTGGTGAGAGTTCTCGAAGATGAGGACGGCAACTTCGTGGTGGCGAGTCATACGGTCTCGTTCGGCCATGGGGATGATGACATTTGGATCATCAAGCTGGGCACCGGGGGAAACATCATCTGGGAGAAGGCCTACGGAGGGTCCGACGAGGACTCGATGTATTCCTTTCAGGAAGCCTCGGGAGGCGGCTACATCGTGCCCGGAGTGTCCGCCAGCTTCAATCCGGACTGGAGCGGTGACCTCTGGACGCTGAAGCTGGCAAAGAGCGGGAACATCGAGTGGGAAAAGATCTACCGTATTCCCGGGGAGTGGAACGAGGCGTTGACTCTGGGGGCAACGTCCGACGGTGGCGCTCTCATCGGTGGGTACTACGAGGAGGACACCGACTGGGACCTGTACCTGTTGAGGCTCGACGCAACGGGCGGCGTACTGTGGAAAAAACTCTTCGAGCGTGGGTGGGACTGGCCAAACGCGATCCAGCAGTTGCCCGATGGTGGATTCATTGTCGCTGGTGTGGTTTGGCCCAACGACCTTGCCCTACCAGAACACCTTCTGGTGATGCGACTCGGGCGAAATGGCGGCATCAGCCCTTCGTGTGCCCCTCTTTCGGACTTGAATCTCACGCCGGCGAACACGGAATCGACTGTAATCAACACCAACGCCACCGTGACTACGACCAATGTCACTGCGCAGAACAGCTCGGCAAGCGTGGCGGATACCACGACGGTTCCGGACTTCCTCTGTCAGGGTCAGGCCTTCGAGATCTTCATCGGGCTGTTCGTAGCGCCGCCTTGGTTGCCGTCAAGCATCAGCCCGACCATCCACGGCATCGGCATGGCGAGCATGTGCTCGACGCCTTGAGGCGCCGCCGCCCGGCGTTCATCGCCCTCCCTTATCGTCCGATTGGGCATTGTCAAGTCAACCGGGTGCCTGACAGAGTTCGGGGATGAACAACGACCCGCAGCGCTACCATCGACACCGGTTCCCACCTGAGATCATCAGCCGCGCTGTTTGGCTGTATCACCGGTTCTGCCTGAGCTTCCGCGATGTCGAGGATCTGTTGGCGGAGCGCAGGGTGACATGTTCCACCCAGAGCAGCACACTCCTGTGCGCGGCCCCGTAGCCTCCGAGCTTGTCGGTGATCAACCGTCGAGGTTCGCATCCCTGCCCTTTCAGCAGCTTGCGGAAGAACCGCCTGGCCGCACGCGCATCTCGCCGACGATAGCTGCGCGGGACGGTGTTCATCGCCAAACTGTGCCAGCCCGACAGTTAACTTGACTGTGATTATGCTTGGGTGCTGCTCTGGTCGGCCTGACCGATAACTTGACGGGGCGGGCTAATCTGTGACTTTGACCTTGATGACGCCAAGGCAGTAGGCGTTCTCGGCGGCGGCATCGACCGCGTAGGCTCTGAAGGCGTGGCGGCCTGGGTTCAGGAGAGCGGTTCCGAAGGACGCTCGCCAGCCGGCATGTGTGGGGGCATTCTGTCCGAAAGCTCCGACCACGTCATCTCGGCGCACGTTGGTCGTGGTCCGGGCCATCAGATGGCCGTCCTCGTTGAGAATGAGGATGTCGACGCCTTCGCGGGCGTGGTTGGCTTCGGCCGCCCATCCCCACACCGTCAGGACGTCGGGATAGGTCTGCGCCTGATCGTCAAGATGCCCGACGAACGGCCCGGGGTCATCGTGCAGCGTCGGGCCGTCGAGCGGGGCGGTGTCATAGGCGATGAACCACTGCTGGCCGTTCGGGTGGAAATGGTCGACGTACTTGAAGGCCAGCCCGGCCTCTTCAACCATTCGCCGCATGTCGTCTTTCCGATACGTGACGCAGCCGGGGTAGACCCATTTGTCTCCGGTGTAGCTCTCGTCCCCTTCGAAATAGGTCGCGGCGAAGATGCTGGTGGCGGTCATGATCGTCCGGGCCGACCGCATGCAGGCTTCGGTCTGCACCGGGGAGGTGTGGGAGAAGATCGATTGGGCAATCAGGAAATCAAAGGGCTGACCGAAGACAGTCAGATCGAAGGTGTCGTTGTGGTCAAACCGGGGTCGTTTGACGGCCTGGATGCTTCGGCCAAGATTCTCCTGGATGCCGCTCTCGATCAGCCAGTCATTGGGCTCGATGCCGCAGTAATTGCCCGGCAAGAGATAGGGGATGAACAGCCGTCCCGACCGCAATGATCCACAGCCGATGTCGAGGAGGGCGTGCTGCTCTCGCAGGCCGAGCCGGACCATCAGATCGAACTGCATGGCCCCGATCAGGTCGTACCTATCCTCCGACCCGACGTAGTTACGATAGCTGTCGAAGCTCTGTTGGTATGTCTCTGAGGGCATGGCGGGTGTTTTCGCTAGGGTGTCGGTGGCGTTGTGACTCGGCTGGGCGCGTTCTTCATCCCATCTCCGGGTGGCCTTTTCACTGGGTGACATTCGTTCCCTTCCGAAGCATGTTGCGGTGGTCCCACGGGTCGGTCTGGAATTCCGGGTGTTCGGCCGGCATGCCGACCAGCCTCCGCTCGACCCACTCGTCAATCACGACATCGCGTTTGACCTGTTCGATCATAACCCGGAGGCGGTCGTAGTCGGACGGGCAGAAGATAAAGGCGGCCCGTTCGAACTGCTCCGGCAAGAGCTCCATGATCTCGTGGTTGAAGGAGGAATCGTTGAACGCCAACAATCGTCCGTGACCGTTGGGGTTGGTGAAAACGCGCGGGCGCCGATTCTTGGCGAACGGGGGCCACTTGGCCCTGTCGGGCAAGACCACGTCTTCCGGCTGCGCCTGCCGGTCAAAGCGCGGGTGGAGGGCGTCTGAGGGATGCGTCCGGGTCTTGGCCAGGCCCATCAGCTTGCTCAGGTCGCCACTTCGATCGAAGGGGACAACGTCGAAGTCGTCGAGCGTATGGGCTTGAATGTGCGGGAACCAGGTGGCCAGTTCGCGGCAGAGCCTCTGGTAGCCGACCAGTCGGCCGACAGGGCAATGCAAGGACACCACGGTCGGTCAAGTTATCGGTCAGACCGACCGGAGCAGCACCCCGGCATCATCACAGTCAAGTTAACCGGGTGCCAGACAGAGTTCGGGGATCAACAGCGACCCGCAGCGCTAACATCGACACCGGTTCCCACCTGAGATCATCAGCCACGCTGTTTGGCTCTATTACCATTTCTGCCTGAGCTTCCGCGATGTCGAGGATCTGTTGGCGGAGCGCGGGGTGATCGTTTCGTATGAGATGATCCGGAGTTGGTGTGGCAAGCTCGGCCCCGAGTACGCTCGCAAGGCTGGGCGAACAACCGAGGCGAACTATCGGACGCTTCGAGGTCGCGCCTTTGCGGTTTGGACTAAGGCGACGGGCGCCTGAGGATTAGTGGACTCACGGCCGAGGACTGGCCCAGTCTCGCCGCAGCTTCGTCAAGTTGACAGTGTCCCGATCTCGTTGATCTCGTCATGTGCATGATCACCCACCGCCTCCCAGGTCCGGATTGTGACGGGGAGGGCTCAATTCTCCGCGCCGAGGCGCAGTCTCTGAAGCTCATCAAAGAGCGCGCACTGCTCGTCACGGACCCCCGAGGCCGACTCGATCTCGTCGCCGATGACGATGTGGTTGCGGGTCTCGGGGTTGTAGACCGGCCAAGTGGTCGCGCCGTCGCCGTTGGGGTCTCCGGTCGCCGCGAAGCGGACCCAATAGTCGGCCATGGCGTCGGCGAGGCGTTCGTCAACCTCGTTTCGAGGGATCCAGGTCTCCTTGGCGAGGCTGTCGAAGGCGTAGGGCACTTCCGCCCCGTGGAAGGCACCGAGCAACTCGCCGCCCGGAGCGGGCACCGCCCGCGCAAAGGTATAGTAATATGCTGCGCTCCCCGCGTGCTCCATTCGATCAGCGATGAACCTGGCCGGGCAGGCGAAGTAGAGATCGGTCAGGAAGCTGTCGGCCGACGCGGCGGCGTCGGCATCGGTGGCGGCCGAGTAGAGCTCCACAGCCTGGTCGCCGAGCTCGCCGTAGCTGTCGCGAAGCGCCGCTTCGAGTTCCTCGACCGTCATGTCGGGCGAATAGCGGCGCATGGTCGTCCATTCGTCGGTGTTGAAACCGGCAATCAACCCAACATCCGCCTGATCGCCAGATTCGAAGACGCGTCCGGGAGCGTCGTCAAGCACCCACCCATCGACGTTGGGTGAGTTTAAACGGCCGATCTCAGCCTCTCCGGCGATGCGGAGAAGCTCCTCGGCGTCCAAAGCCCGCAGGACCCCGAGCGGGTCATCGGCAGCGGCCGCACCGACCGTCTCGGCGAGCTTCTCGCCCACACCCTCGGCGTTTTCCAGGGTTGTATCGACGCTGACCGCATAGCCGCCGCTCTGGATGATCGCGCGGTGGAACAGGCCGCGGGCCAACGGTGAAGTCATCAGATACGCCACATCGGTGGCGCCGGCGGACTCGCCGAAGATGGTGACCCGATCAGCGTCACCGCCAAAGGCCGCCGCGTTTCGTTGGACCCACTCGAGCAGAGCGATCTGGTCGAGCAGTGCGTAGTTGCCCGAGGAACCTTGTTCGGACTCCGCCGTGAGCGCCGGGTGGGCGAGAAAGCCGAAGACCCCGAGCCGGTAGTTGAAGTTGATCACCACCGCCCCGCGGCGGGCGAGGTTCGCCCCGTCGTAAGGTGGCTCAGCGCCCGATCCCGCGACGTTACTGCCGCCGTGGATCCAAACCATCACCGGCTGGAGCTCGTCGCCGGCCAGGTTGGCGGTCCACAGGTTGAGATAGAGGCAGTTCTCGCTGGTGCGTTCGAGATCGGGCACCAGTGCCGGGTCGGTCCCGAAGACTTCAGCAATGTCGCGATAGAACTCGATGTTGCCGGGCCGTTGAATACACGCCGACCCGAACTGGGTGGCGCCCTGGACGCCATCTCGCGGCGATAGCGGCGCTGGAGGTCGCCACCGACCATCGCCCACCGGCGGTGCCGCGTAGGGAATCCCCAGGAAAACCATCACATCCGGATCGCCAGGGAGAAGAGCGCCACGCAGGCGCTCTCCATCCGCGGTCTCCACCTCCGGGTCCGGAGGTGTCACCGGGCCGCAGCTCGCCAGGATCAGACAACCCGCAACCAGAAGTAGCGGAGCGGCCACGATGGTTCGCATCTCATTCCCCCTTCCATTCCGGCGCCCTCTTTTCGACAAATGCCTTCGCTCCCTCCTGAGCGTCGCTGCTCTCGAGCATCTTCATGAAGGCCGGCCACGACTTCGACCGCAGCGCTGCGTAGCATTCTTCGAAGCTGAGCTCCTCGGTCAGGTGAACCGCTTCCTTGATGGCCGCCAGCGACAACGGTGCCGCGAGGCACAGGTCCTCGGCCAGCGCCCGTGCTTCGTCCATCAGTCGATCCGCGGGCACGACCTTGTTGACGATCCCCAACGAGGCCAGCTCATCGGCTGACCATCGCCGCCCGGTCATGAGGATCTCGAAAGCCTTTTGACGGGGCAGGAGCTTGGGCAGCATGAAGGTCCCAACGTCGGGCGCCATCCCGATGCGGATCTCGGGCAGCATGAACTCGGCGTGATCGGCGGCGAGGATGAAATCGGAACGAAGGAGCATTTCGAACCCAGCGCCCACGGCCAAACCGTTGACCGCACAGATGACCGGTTTGAGCAGATCGGTCATCTCCGGGAAGCCACCGAATCCACCTTCGCCGAAGTCCTCGAGGTACTCCTCTCCATCCGCCACCGCGTTGAGGTCCCAGCCGGCGGAGAAGAACTTCTCGCCCGCTCCGGTCAGGATTACCACCCGAAGCGCGGGGTCGTCGCGGAAGTCGGCGAAGACCTTGCCCATTTCGCGACTCAGGGGTGCATCCAAGGTGTTGGCCTTCGGCCGATCAAGGACGATCTCGAGGATGTGGCCGTTTCGGGTAATTTTCAGGAATTGACTCATTTCTTGGTCTCCTCTGTCTCCTCGAAGGGCCGGCCCCACCTCGGAGGCTCGGCGCGTTCATTTCTTGATGCTGATCAGCGCATCCGCGGCAACCACACCGCGGCCGTCCGCGAGCACCATCAACGGATTGATATCCAGCTCGAGAATGCGCTCGGGATCACGCTCCACCAGGGCGGCAATGGCCATCACGGCATCGGCCGCCGCACCCAGATCGGCGCTCGGCGCACCTCGGAAACCACGCAGGAGGGGTGCCGACTTGAGTCCGGCCAAGGCGTCCATCACCGCGTCTCTGTCGGTCGACAGGAGAAGTGACGCGCTGTCCTTCATGAGCTCGACGAGGATGCCGCCTCCACCGACCAGCAGATACGGACCAAATTGAGGATCGCGTGCCACGCCGACGATGAGCTCCGCGACGACACCGTCGATCATCTTCTCCACCAGGTGCGAATCGGAGAGATCTGCAATCTCAGCCATGGCTGCCGCCACCGCGTCGCAATCCGCAAGCCCGAGCTTGACCCCACCCACCTCCGTCTTGTGCGCCACACCCAGAGCCTTCACGACCACCGGATATCCGAGCTCCTCGGCGGCAGTGATCGCCTCTTCCGCGCTTCGAACGACCTTCGAAGGCGGGACGGGAACACCACAATCTTTGAGGAGCATCTTCGACTTTGCCTCGTCGAGAATCACTGTTTCGCCACAGCCGGTGACGCCGGCGCAGCCCAGCAGTGGCGGTGCTGGGGGCCATTTCCACGCCTCGCCCACGTCCACCGCAGCTTGGATGGCCGCGATGCTCGCATCGATCCCGGCGAGCGGGGCGATGCCTTCCTGCATCAACCGCACGGCCACCGTCTCCGAGATGGTGTCGGAAAAAGTCGAGAGCACCGCACCCTTGGCGCCGGTCTCCTTGATGGCGCGCACGAAGCCCTGCTCCGCGCCGTCCCAGGCTGACTGATCGCACAGATCCCCCCGCGGGTAGTCGAGCAAGCAGAGCGAAAGATCGAAGCCCTCGGCGACAAAGGGGGTGAAGGTCGCGGCCAGTCCATCGGCGTCGTTCCAATCGAACATCTGGAAGTCGAGCGGGTTAGCGGTCACCATCCGTTCGTGCACCGCCGCCCTGAGACGCCGCGTCGACTCGTCGGAGAGCGCCGGCAGGCTCAGGTCGGTGCCGATCATGGCATCGGCGAGTAGCGTGAGATCGCCACCCGAGGTGCTCATTGCGCCGATCCGTCCGCCCTCGAGCGGTCCCAGCACGTGGAACACCTTGAGCGCCTCGATCAGCGCCTCGAGGGAGTCGACCCGAGCGACACCGAGTCGCTTGAAGAGGGCGCTGACGAGATCATCTGAGCCGGCGAGGGAGGCCGTGTGCGATAGCACCACTTTCTGAGCCGTCTCGGATCGGCCGGTCTTGATGGCGACAACGGGCTTGCCGAGCTCCCGGGCGAGGTTCACCGCCTCGGCGAAGGCCCGGGGGTCGGTCATCCCCTCCACATAGAGGCCCAGGGCCGTGACCCTCTCTTCCTGGGCGAAGACCCGGACGGCGTCGTGGAGATCGAACTTGAGCTTGTTCCCCAGCGACATCAGATAGGCGATGGGCAAACCCCGGCGCTGCATGCTGAGGTTGAACGCCACATTGGACGACATGGTGATGATGGCGACGCCCTGGTCGACCCGTCGGCCACCCTGCTGGTCCGGCCAAAGGATGGCGCCGTCGAGGTAGTTGATCAGGCCATAGCAGTTGGGACCGACCAGCGGCATCTCGCCCGACGCCTCGAGCAGCTGCTTCTCGAGCTCGGAGCCCTCGTCCCCCGCCTCGGTAAACCCGGTGGCGTAGCAGATTGCCCCACCCGCACTCCGCGCCGCGAGATCACGGACGATATCGATGGTGAGGTTGCGGTTGACCCCTATATAGGCAGCGTCGGGGCTCCCGGGAAGATCCGCCACCGATCGGTAGACCGGACGGCCCAGGATTTCCGTCTTCTTCGGGTGGACCGGCCAGATCTCGCCGTCATATTCCAAGCGATCACACTGCCGAACAAGCTCCTCGGCCACGCCACCGCCAAAAACCGCGATGGAACGGGGCTTGAGCAGCCGCGCAAACGATGTCGGGGTTGCAGAATCGTCGGCTCTCACGATGTCAGCCTTCCGAGTCGCGTTGTGATGATCCGCTCTGCGTCCGCGACGATGCGCTCGATGAGCTCGGCCACGGTGGGGATGTCGTGGACCAGTCCGGCGGATACGCCAGCCCACCAGATTCCGTGCTCCAGATCACCGGTTTCAAGGACCACTGCGCCGCGTGCCCCGCTCACCAATGAGGCAATATCGGCGAATTCGCTCTCCGGCCGTCTCTCAACCTCCGCGACCTCTCGGGCCACCGAGTTCCTGAAGACCCTCGCCGTATTGCGGAACTTGCGGAGGATGAGCTGGGTGTCGAGCTCACTCGCCTCCACCAGTCGTTGTTTGACCTTTTCGTGAACGGGCGCCTCCCGGGTGCACAAGAATCGCGTTCCCATGCTCACCGCCTCCGCGCCCAAGGCCAGCGCCGCGACCAGCCCGCGGCCGTCGCTGAACCCGCCGCAGGCCACCACCGGCACCTCGAGCTCGTCCACGGCCCGGGGCAATAACACCAGAGAGCCGATATCGTCCTCGCCGGGGTGCCCGGCCGCCTCGAACCCATCCATGACGATGGCGGCGCAACTGACCTTCTCCGCCTTCCTCGCGTGCCTGACCGAGGTGCACTTGTGTAGGACCCTGATGCCGGCGGCGCTGAACCCGGGCATGAACGGCTCGGGATTGCGGCCGGCGGTCTCCACGACCTTGATCCCCGACTCGATGATGACGCGAGCGTACTCCTCGTACGGCGGCGGCTCGAGGGCCGGTAGAAGTGTCAGGTTGACGCCGAAGACTCGATCGGTCAGGGACCGAGCTCGCTCGATCTCATTCCTCAGATCCTCCGGCGTCGGCTGGGTCAGGGCCGTAAGAAAGCCCAACGCGCCGGCATTCGCAATCGCCGACACAAACTCGGCGGTTGAGACCCGGTGCATGCCTCCCTGCAGAATGGGGTGCTTTAGGCCGAAAAGCTCCGTCACACGAGTCTTGATCATCTATTGGCCCTCCAGCTGAGCATCCCGACGCTACCGCAACAGCTCCGAGGCCGCGATCACGCGCTGGATTTCGTTGACACCCTCGTAGATCTCGGCGAGCTTCATGTCCCTGAAGATCCGCTCGACGTTGTATTCGGTCGTGTAACCGAAGGCGCCATGAATCTGCATGGCCGAGCTCGCCGCGCGGTGGGCGGCTTGTGAAACGAAAAGCCGAGTCCGTGCCGAGTCGAACATGATGTTCTTGCCCGTCGAGCGAGCAAAAGCGGTGGCGTAGGTCGAATATCTTGCCGCATCCACTTCCGCCGACATCTCGCCAATCATCGACTGGATGGTCTGGAACTTCGCGATGGGTTTGCCCTGCTGTTCGCGTTGTTTGGCATAGCTGATCGACTCATCCAAAGCCGCCTGGGCCATCCCCACACACTGCGCGGAAATCCCGAGCTTACCGACCGAGATCTCCGTCGTCAGAATCTTGAATCCTTTCCCTCGTCCGGATTCACCACCCACCGTGTTTTCATAGGGAACTCGGACATTGTCCAAGACAATATCTGCGACCTCTAATCCATGCATTCCCATTTTCGATAGGTGTTTCTGTGGTAGGTATCCGGGCGTATCCTTTGGCACGATGACGCATGTGAGCTTCTCTTCCATTTCCAGATCTTTGCAGAAGATCACGACGGTACCGGGCAACGGGGAGTTGGTGATGAAGATCTTCTCCCCGTTGATGACCCATTCTTCGCCCTCGCGCATCGCGGTTGTGCGAATCGCGCGAGGATCCGAACCTGTGCTGGGCTCGGTGAACGCGAAACTCCCGATGGCCTCACCAGTTAGCAGGTCCGGAAGATAAGACTTCTTCTGGTCTTCCGTTCCAAAATCGTTGATCGTTCCCGCACACAAACTGTTGACAGAAATGTGAGCACCAATGGAGCAGTACTCTCTGGAAAGCTCTTCCAACACCATGGCGTATTCGAGATACGTGGCGCCGATTCCTCCGTATTCCTCCGGATATGGAATGCCGTAGAAACCAAGTTTCTTCATTTTCGGAATGAGCTCACGCGCAGTTCTCTTTTCAGCTTCCATTTGTTCAATGAGAGGTGCGATCTCATTCTTCGCAAAATCGCGCGCGGTTTTCTTGATCATCTCTTGCTGTTCAGAGTAGCTGAAGTCCATTCAGTCTCTCTCCAGGTTCTTTGTCAGAACTCGTTCTTCATCCTCCGCGAGCCACCGCAGGAAGGACCAGACGGACAAGGCGATGACGAACATCAAGGGCAGAGCCACGATCAACGACGCAGTCTGCAGCGGTTCCAGGCCACCGAGGTACATCAGCGCCACCGCCATCCCGCCCAGCGCCAGCGCCCAGAACAGACGATTCCAACGATTGGGTTCCGACTTTCCGGCCACGAGATCTCGTGAGGCAACGGAGGCGATGGTGTAGGCCGATGCCTGCAGGGTGGTCGCCGAGTAGATGAAACACATGGCGACGAAGAGCACCAGAATCACGGTTCCCATGGGCAGGGCCTGCACTACCGCCACGATGGCGGCCTGGGGTGATACCTCGTTCATGATCTCGATCACCGGCACCGTGCCGTGAAGCTGGTCGTGAAGCGCCGTATTGCCGAAGGTAGCGAAGAAGAGCCAACATCCCAGGCTGCCGCAGATGAGGTTGGCGCCCACCACCTCGCGAATGGTTCGGCCGCGTGAGATCCGCGCAACGAACAGGCCCATGAATGGCGCATAGGCGATCCACCACGCCCAGTAAAAGACCGTCCAGGTCTGAGGGAAGCCCGAGAGCCCGACCGGGTCGGTGTAAAAAGACATGCGGAAGAAGTTGGTCACCAGGAGCCCGAGGCTGTTGGTGAAGGTATCGAGGATGAAGACCGTCGGCCCGAAGAGGAGTACGAACGCCAGGAGGAAGAAGCCGAGGTAGACGTTGGCGTCGGCCAGTCGCTTGATGCCTTTCTCCATTCCGAGATAGACGGTCGTGCCGAAGATCGCGGTCCACACCGCGATAACAAAAGCGTCGAGCGCAAAAGTGCGCTCGATGCCCACTAGGGCGCTGATCGACTCCGACAGAATCGGCGTCCCCAGCCCGAGCGAGGTCCCAGTGCCGCCGATGAGCCCAAAAATGAAGAGCACGTCGATGAGCTTGCCCAGCGCACCGTCTGCACGGTCGCCGATCACCCCACGACACGCCTGTGAGATACGAAGGAAGGGGATCTTGCGGTTGTGGAAAGCGTAGCCGATCGGCAGGGCCGGAAGGCAGTAGAGCGCCCAAGCCAACGGCCCCCAGTGGAAGAGACCGTACATGGCCCCCCAGTGTGCCGCCTCGGCGGATTCGGCCTCTATGCCGAAGGGTGGCGCCTGGTAGTAGTAGACCCACTCGATGGTGGCCCAGTAGAGCAGTGAGGTGCCGATACCCGCGCAGAAGAGCATTCCGATCCAGCTGAGGGCTCTGAACTCAGGCTTGGCGTCCGGTCCACCGAATCTGATGGACCCGTGGCGACTGAAGGCAAACCACAGCAAGACGCAGAAAACACCGAATGTGAACCAGAGGAAGAGGAATCCAAGCTGGTGAGTGATCAGTTCAAAAACGCGATCCAAGAATTCGGCGCTCTGTTCAGGCAGAATCATGAGCGGCACGATGGCAGCCACGACCGCGACCAGCGCCGGCCAGAAGACCGCCTTGTCGATGGGCGCCGATTTCGTCGGTGTCATCTAACGCTCCGGCTCGCGCTGTTTGGCAGCATCGTCCTTGCCAAAGACCCCATTCAAGACCTGCCGCAGGCGCGGTAGCACGGACAGTTCGCTCTGATCCTCGTTGTAGTACCCGGCATAGACGGCCACCAGATCACGGTCAGGATTGACCAGAAGACCCTGTCCGGCCCAGCCCCCCTTGTACATGTCATTGTTGGCGTAGACCAGATCCCACTGGTAGACATTGTGCTTCACGTCGCCTCGCGTGAAGCCCGCCGGCGTACCCCAGCGGGCATTGGCCAACAACTCCGGTCGACCGCCATTCTTCAGCATCTCGATGTGCTGATCGGAAATGATCTTTCGATCGCTCACGATCCCGTAGCTCGGTGTGAACAAGAGCCCGAACCGGGCGAGATCCCGGGGCCGGCTCAAGAACCCGCCCGCGAACATTGGCACGCCGAACCGCGGCGCCAGGACGGCCGCGTCGCCCTCGGCTCCGATGTGGGTCCAGATCTCGCGTGAGAGAGCGTCCTGAAACGGCATTCCGGTCAGTTTCTCGACCAGCCATCCCAGGATGTAGGTGTTGATCGAGCCGTACTCGAAGGAAGTTCCCTGCTCGGCGAACTTCTCGACCTCGAGACCGGCGATGTAGGTGTATGGATTGTCGGCGGATGCCTCGTCCCAATGAGCCTCACCCGTCGTCTCCATGAGACCGTAATAGCAGGACGACCTGTCGTAGTACTCCTCTGAGCAATCGATGCCGGTGGCCATGTCGAGGATGTTCCTGACGGTGATTCCCGAATAGGCCGAGCCGGACAGCTCGGGGATGTAGGCCTCGATGGGCTTGTCGATGTCGAGCCTTCCCCGATCCTCGAGGATGCTCAGCACCGCCGAGACCAGCACCTTGGTTACCGACCAGTAAATCGGCCGCTCATAGGGCTCCATGCGTGGATAGTCCTCGAACACGATCTTGCCCTGATGGAGGATGACCATCGCCATGCTGGTGGAGAGATCGCTCCTGAGGAAGTCGGCGAATCGCATGGGCCCCCTCGGGGTGTCGACCTCGAAATCGGCGATCTCGGGTATGGGCTGATGTTCGAGCTCCCGGACTGGTCCGGCCCGGTAGACATTGACCGTCGGAAACAGGCGGTTAAGGTTCTTGTTGTTCCACGCCATGGCCTCGCCGTTGACGGTCCACCAGGAGGCGTCCTTCGGTTGTCCGGCGATGCGTCGACGAACCTCGTCGACGGTCGACGCGGACTCGAAGGTCTCGGCGTCCGCCGCCTGTGGCTCCGTTGCCCCCGCAAAGAACTCCCAGATCACCGTGCTGGCGAACTCCTCCGCGCCGTCGCGCGGCCAGTCGTGACCACCATCCCAGGCGCAGTCCACGAGCTCGGCGCCGGTGGCGCAGTCGGAGCGTTGGAGGCACCTGAAACCCTTGACGCCGTCCTTCGACGTCGCGTACAGGGTGGCCTCGGCGCTGCACCCCTGTGATGCGTCCGCCGCCCAGAGATCTAAAACCTCGGTGGTCGGGGTGTAGAGGAACCCGTCTCCCGCCGGGGTGCCGTCGAAGGGCACCGTGCGGTCACGGGTGGCGTAGATGTTCATCATGGAAATCTCGTGATCGCTGGTGGGGGCGCAGTTGAAACCCTTGGCGATGGTGCCCGCCACCGGTGCGATGGCGGCGAATCGGTGCGGCAGATCGCAACCGAGGCGGTGGACGAACATACCTCCGTTGCTGATGCCCGTGGCGAAGACCCGATCGCGGTCGATGCACAGCGACCCCTCAATCTCGTCGAGTAGCGCCTCGATGAAACCCACGTCGTCGTGACAAGAGCACCAGTCACACGCGCGGGGCTCGCCGCACTCGGGCGGCGTCGGGTAGTCGAAGGCTTCATCGGTGCAGATCGGCCCGGCGACACCCGGTGACGCGTTGCACGCAAGATCGTTCCACGAGGTCACCAAAGAACCGCCGACCTCGAAACCCGTGGCCTGCGGATAGACCACGACGTACCCCTGCTCGTCGCTGTGGGAGCGGAAGGAGGTGTACTCCATCTCGACCTTCTCGGCGGTCCCGGTGTAGCCGTGGATGACCAGCACCAATGGCGCTGGATTCGACGGGTCGTACCCGGTGGGCAGGTGGAGCCGGTACTCGCGTTCAAGCTCCCCCACCCGGATGGTCGCGGTGATGGACTCGCCCGGTTCCAGTGGTGGTCGCAATCCGCAACCGTCACTGGCTGCGAGGGCAACGGCCTCGCCGGCATTCCCCGATACCGTGGCCAGGCAGAAACATGCAATGACCGATGCGATCATCATCATCGTGACGTCCTCGCTCGCTCAGCGGCCGATGGATCGTGGGCTGTCATTCCCCGCAACCAGAAGGAGTAGCTCAGCACCAGCTTGATCCACCGACCTGTATCTGGTGGAATTCGTTTTCCGTGCGAGCATCACATCGTTATGCGATCCGGTCAACATCACCAACCGCCCCGAATATGACAACCAGCCCGCCTATACTCGCCGCAGCCGTATCGCGGTCAATCCGGAGGGAACGAGCATGATCGTCGGCGCGGAGAGCGACTGAATGAGCGGGAGCGATATCATCCGCAAGGCGCCCGCGCAGAGGATCTCCACTGCCGGAGCCGGCGCCGAGCCGGTCGAGGAGAGCGTCTGCGTCGTTCTGGAGGTGCCGGTGACGATCGACGTTCAGCAAGTCGAGAGCTACACCCTGCTCTGCACGCCGGGTGACAACCTCGCGCTGGCGACAGGCTTCCTGCACTCCGAGGGGATAATCGATAGCCTCGACGAGGTCGCCAGTCTCGAGCCCTGCCGGGATGATCCCGACATAGTAAGGGTGAGGCTGAAGGATCCGGTTCCGCGCATCGATGACGCGGGGCGCAATCTGTTGATCGTCTCCTCCTGCGGCCTGTGCGGCGTCGAAGGGCTGGATGCGCGCCTCGAGGCTCTCCCGACCGTCGGGGACTCCCTGCGCATTGAAAGCCCCGTTCTCAGGGAGGCGGGAGAGAGGCTGCGCAGGTGTCAGCCGCTGTTCGAGGCCTGCGGCGGCACCCATGCCGCCGGCATCTTCGACGCCGATGGAGAGTTGGTAGCCCATGCCGAGGATACCGGCCGCCACAACGCCCTGGACAAGGCGATCGGCCGCTGCCTCCGTTCAGGCCGCTCGCCGGCCGGCTGCGGCGTGGTGCTCTCCGGGCGGGTGAGCCTGGAGATGGTCACCAAGTGCGTCCGCGCCGACATCGAGCTGATCTCCGCCATCTCCGCGCCGACCTCGCTGGCGATCGAGATAGCCGAGCGCTGCGGCGTCACGCTCTGCGCCTTCGTGCGAGAGACTCGCGCGACGGTGTTTACTCACGCACGGAGAGTTAGATAGCGCCTTTGCACTTCAATTCCTCTATCCGTTCCGAGGAGCAGCCCAGCACCGACGACAGGATCTCGTCGGTATGCTCGCCGAGCAGCGGCGGAGGCAGGGTAACCTGGCCGGGCGAGGCCGAGTACTTGACCGGAATGCCGGTGAGACGGAGCGTGCCTATGGTCGGATGCTCCACCTCGGCGACCATGTCGCGATGCGCGATCTGCGGATCGCTGAACAATGCTTCCATGTTGTTGACCGGGCCGCAGGGAATCGCCGCCTCGACCAGGATCTCCATCCATTCGTCACAGCTCTTCGTTGCCATGACCTCCGCCACCAGCGCCAGCAGGGGCTCGCGGTTCTCCACCCGCTTCGGGTTGGACTCGAAGCGGGGATCGTCCCGCCACTCCTCCCGTTCAACCACCCTGCAGAAGCTCTCCCAGAGCTTCTGGTTGGCGACCCCGATGGCGATCGGCCTGTCCTTGGCGGAAAAGACCTGATAGGGGACTATCGATTCGTGAGCGGTGCCCCAGCGGGTCGCCTCGACTCCCGCCACCAGCCAGTTGCTGGCGATGTTGGCCAGCCCTGACGCCTGGATATCGAGCAGACTGCAGTCAATGTATTGCCCCTCGCCCGACTTTCCCCTCCAGAGCAGCGCCGCCATGATCGCACCCGATGTGTAAACGCCGGTCAGGACGTCGGTGATCGCCACGCCGACCTTGCAGGGATTGCCATCCCGCTCGCCGGTAATCCACATCAGCCCGCCGACGGCGGACAGAACCATGTCGTAGCCCGGCCGATCACGGTAGGGGCCATCCTGGCCATATGCGGTTATGGAGCAGTAGATCAAGCGCGGATTGATCTCGCGCAGAATCTCGTAATCGAGCCCGAAACGTTTCATGAGGCCGGGTGTGAAGTTCTCCAACAGAACATCGGATTCCGCCGCGAGCTTTCGCAGAAGCTCCTGGCCCTCGGGGGCCCGTAGGTTGACGGTGATCGATTTCTTGTTACGGTTGCAGCAGAGGTAGTAGGCGCTCTCTCCTCCCGAGAAAGGGGGGCCCCAAGTTCGGGTGTCGTCGCCACTTCCCGGGCGCTCAACTTTGATAATCTCGGCGCCGAGATCGCCGAGCATCATGGTGCAGAACGGGCCGGCGAGTATGCGGGAAAGATCAAGGACGCGCAGTCCTTCGAGCGCCCTGCCTGTCTGGAACGAGCCGCTCATCAGACTCTCCATTCTCGTCATCGAAACAGTGACGCGCCGCAGAATAGCACGACCCGCGCTTGACATGATCGTCCGCAGAGGAAGGGAGAAAGCGTGATTCCCGCCATCTCCATCGTCGGCCATTCCAAATCTGGCAAGACCACTCTCATGGAGCATCTCATCCGTGAGCTGAAGAAGCGAGGCCGCCGCCTGGCCGCCGTCAAGCATGCGCATAAGGGGTTCGATCTCGACCGGCCGGGCAAGGACAGCTATCGCTTCGGTGAGGCCGGCTGCGAGTCGATCGCGCTACTCGGAGCGCGACGATCGGCGCTCATGCGCACGCACGAAGCGGGCTACGCCTTCGACGATCTGCTCAATCTCGCGGGCAGTGAGGCCGACATCGTACTGATCGAGGGTCTGAGCAGCGGACCATACCCCAAGATCGAGGTTCACCGTGACGATCTTGGCCTGGGACTGCGCTGCAAACCTGAGGATCTTCTGGCGGTGGTGACGGACCGAGCGCTGGATATCGGCTGCAAACAGTTCTCTCTGCAAGAGATCGGCGCAATAGCCGACCTCGTTGAACAGAGCGTCTCGGAAGGCGCCCAGTCCCGGACGAAGCTCGTGATAAATGGCGCGCCACTGCCACTCGGCCCCTTCACCGAGAAGATCCTGGCCAACACCATCCTCGGCCTGGTCGGCAGCCTCAAGGGGCTCGGCAAAATCAATACTCTCTCCGTTCTGATTCATGCCGCCGAAGGCGCGTCTGAGGAAACGTCGAACCCCGATGAGCGGTAAAATTTGTCTCTCGTCCCGAAGCGCAGTCGATGAAGGAGTCGCTCATGATTGCACCCACCCAGAAGCAGGTCGAAGAGGATGTCTGGATCCCCACCAGCTGTGGTCAGTGCTACTGCATGTGCGGCATCAAGGCCCGCAGGCAGAACGGCATCATCACGGAGATCAAAGGCAATCCCGATGCGCCGACTGGGCGCGGATCGATCTGCGTCAAGGGGCTGGCCTCCCCGCATCTTCTCTACGATCCCTACCGGGTCAACTACCCGCTGAAGAGGACCAACCCGGAGAAAGGGCTCAACGTCGATCCGAAGTTCGTACGCATTAGCTGGGAAGAGGCGCTCGACACCATCGACAAGAACCTGAGGGAGTGCCAGGAGCGGGATCCCCGGGGCCTGTTCTTTCAGGCGACGACCACCCAGGCTTCCGAGATCCGGTTCGGCGTCATCGGCTTCATGAAGGCCTTCGGCACGCCCAACTACTGGGTTTCCGGCGGCGGCCTGCACTGCGGCAACGGCGCCCACTTCATGAACGGCATCATGCACGTCGCCTGGTCGATCATTCCCGATTTCGCCCATTGCAACTACGCCCTGAACTTCGGCTGCTCCAAGGGGCACGGCGCCGGCCACGTTGCCGTACAGAATGCCACGCAGGTTGCCGACGCCCGCTACCGCGGCTTCAAGAACGTCGTCTTCGATCCCTTCCAATCCGCTCAGGCGAGCAAGGCGCATGAATGGGTGCCGATAAGGGTCGGCACCGATGGCGCGGTCGCGCTCGGCATCGTCAACTCACTGCTCAACGAGCATGGCATCTACGACGCCGAGTACCTGATGTACAAGAGCAATGCGCCATACCTGATCCGGCCGGACGACGGCCGCTACATGCGGGATACCGAGACCAATAAGCCGCTGGTCTGGGACGCTGTCGACCAATGCCCCAGGGTGCACAACGATCCGCTGGTGACCCGCGTCGAATACGAGGACTCGGCGCACGAGGTCGCCCTGACCGGCACCTTCAAGGTCAACGGCATGGAATGCCGCCCCTCCTTCGAGCTGCTGAAGGAACATGTCAAGAAGTACACGCCGGAGTATGTCGAGAAGATCAGCTGGGTGCCGGCGAAATCGATCAGCCGCATCGCCCGGGAGTTCGGCGAGGCGGCAGAGATCGGCTCCACGGTGATGATCGAGACCTCCAAGGGGCCGAAGCGGATACCGAAGCGGCCGGCGGCGACTCACTTCTTCCGCGGTGCACAGGGCCACACCAACTCCGGCTGGACCTGCCTCTCGATTGACATGATCAACCACATCGTCGGATCGGGGGACACCTGGGGCGGCGCCATGGGGCTCGGCGCGGCGGTCGGCCAAGGCTACGAGCCAACCGGCAAGCCCTACCAGATTCCCTACCCCTGTCCCGACGGCCTGCTGGTCGCCAAGACCTGGGTTTACGACCACAAGCCCTATCCTTTACGGGATCCGAAACCGCCGACGCGGCTGGACTTGCACGACATGTTCCCGACCTCGATCTACAACGCATTCACAATCACCGATCCTCGCTGGTTCGAGATCCTAGATCGTTTCGAGATCCCCTACCGTCCCGACGTCATGGCCAACTTCGGCTCCAACTCGGTCATGACCATGGGCAACTCCACGGCTGTGACGGAGAACTTCCTCAAGAAGTTCAAGTTCATCTTCTCCTTTCAGCTCTTCATCACGGAGTTCGAGGAGGCGGTGGCCGATATCGTCCTCCCCGACGCCTGCTTCCTGGAACGCTACACCCCGGCGGTCAGCTTCCCCTCGACCTTCTCCCATCCCCAGGGCGAAGACGACTGGGGCTGGACAATCCGGCAGCCGGTGGTCGAGCCGATGTTCGAGCGCCGCGATTTCAACGTCGTCATGCTCGACATCTGCAAGCGGCTCGGCATCTCCGGCAAGTTCTACAAGGGGCTGAACGACACCATCCCGGTCCGCTACGGCGGGGAGATGGATCCCAAATACAAGCTGAAGGAGGACGGCTCCGAGGAGTACAGCTGGGAGGAGGTCACCGACCGGCTGCTCAAGGACCGTTTCGGCGAAGAGCATGGACTGGATCATGTCCGTAAGACCGGGGTCTTCACCTGGCCCAAGAAGAAAGAAGATGTCTACTGGAAGTGGTTCAACCCTTCGCGGATCCCGGTCTACTTCGAGTACTTCATCGACGCCGGCGAGAAGATGACCAAGATGTGGGACAGCTATGGTGGAAACGACTTCTTCGAGTTCGACTGGTCCCGATTCAAGGCGCTGGCCGACTGGTACCCCTGCCCTACCCATTCGGAGGAAGATCCCGAATACGACATGCACACCTTCTACTGGCGCACGGTCGTGCACTGCAACTCCATGACGCAACAGAATCCCTACCTCGATGAATGCGCCCAGGAGGACCCCCACATCTATGGCGTCCAGATGCATACGGAGACGGCAAGACAGAAGGGCATCTCCGACGGAGACTGGATCTGGCTGGAGAATCCCGAAGGGCACCGCGTCAAGGGCTGGGTCTCGCTGTCAGAAGGAATCGAGCCGCACCACCTGGCCATCGCGGCGGTAGCCGGGCACTGGGGCAAGTACATGCCGGTCGCCAAAGGAAAGGGAGCCTTCTTCAACGACCTGGTGGAGATGGACCTGGATCACACCGACCCGCTGACCTTCAACCAGGACATCTGCTGCCGAGTCAAAGTCTACAAAGTGGACCGGGAGGGGGTGTGACGTGCCGCGCTACGGAATGGTGATCGACCTCAAACGGTGCTACGGCTGCTACGCCTGCGTCATGGCCTGCAAGGTAAAGAACCACACACCGCCCGGCGTCTTCTGGTCGCGGATCCTCAAGGGAGAGCGGGGGAGCTTCCCCAACACAGTCCGTCAGGCGCTCCCGGTGCTCTGCATGCATTGTGAAAATCCCTCCTGCCTGGAGGTCTGCCCCACCGGCGCGACGCAGAAGCTGGACAACGGCATAGTAATTGTCGACAAGGACAAATGTATGGGCTGCAAGGCCTGCATCATGGCCTGCCCCTACGGCGCGCGCTATTCGACCGAAAAGTGGGAGAGCTACTTCCCGGAGGGGCTGCAGCTGTCGCCCTACGAGGAGTTCGCCAAACAGGCGTGGGAATCGAAGTGTGGGGTCGGCGTGGCGACCAAGTGTGACTTCTGCCGTGACCGGCTGGAAGAGAGCGCGGAGCCGGCCTGCGTCGAGGCCTGTCCTGCCAACGCGAGAACGTTCGGCGATCTGGACGATCCCGCGAGCGAGGTGTCGATTCTCATCCGGCGCCACCGCGGTACGGTGCTGAATCCGGAGCTGGGCAACGAGCCCAAAGTCTACTACCTCGAGCCCAGGTAGGTTGAAGAAAGCGGAGGAATCATGGACCCGAAGGTGAACGGTCAGATTCAGACGGAGTGGCGTTGGTTGATCGCGATCTACCTCTTCCTCGGAGGTGTAGGCGGCGGCGCCTACAGCATCGCCGCCATCAACAGCTTCCTTGGTGAGGCACTCGAACCGTCGACCATCGTCGGCCTCTGGATCAGCTTTCCGGCTTTGATCGTCGGCAGTTTGTGCCTGCTTGCGGACCTCGGCCAGCCGACGAAGGCGGTGCTGGCCGGTATGAAGCCGGGGACTTCATGGATCGCGCGCGGCTTCTGGATCATCAGCATCTTCATGATCGTCGCCATGGCCCATACCTGGCTGGCGCTGTTCGGTAATGCCGGTGAGGGCCTGCTGAAGATCATCGCCGTCATCGGGATCATCTTCGCCGTTTCGACCATGGCCTACACCGGAATTCTGCTCTCAACATCGAAGGGAATCAGCTTCTGGCGTTCGGGGGCGGTGCCGGTCGTCTTCGTCATTTCCGCCACCGTCACCGGACACTTCGGGATCATGATCGGGCTGGTGCTTTTCAATCCCACCGGAGGTTTGGAAGCATTGCGGCCGATGGCGGCCGAAGCGGCCGCGCTGGTCATCTTCGAGGTCCTGGCGATCGCTTTCTTCCTGCAATCGGCCTGGAAGCATCCCGACCAGAGGGAGTCCGTCGAGCGCCTGCTTTCCAACACGACTTTCATCATCGGCTACGTGCTGGGCGGATTGGTTGCGCCGCTGGTTCTCATGCTGCTGCTCTATCGCCAGATGGCGGGCGCATCCGCTGGAACCATCCTTGCGGTATCCGCGCTGGGCGCGGCGCTTGGCCTGATCGGCGGCCTGATCCTGCGCTGGGCGGTGCTCCGCTTCGGCGCATTGCCAACACTCAACGTCGCCGGCTTCGAGTTCAGGCGGGTGGCGAGGCCGAAGGATCCTAAGGCGGGCATCGGCCTGCTGCCGCCGCAGTAAGGGGTCGGAGCTTCGTTGAGGACACGGCTCCTTCCGCCAACCGAGTGAGGTAGAACCCATGAAGCCGCTCTACATCGCCGCGTACCACCAGTCGCGCTTCGGCAAGCTCAAGACGATGACGATCCCGGAGATCGTTGCCCGCGCCGTGGACGGCGCCTGCTCCGAGATCGATATCGAGCCCGCCGCCGTCGATGTCGGCTCGATCGGAGCCGCCTGTGGCCTCACGCTCAACCAGCAGGGCCTACTCGCCGGGCTCATGGCCGATGTGCCCGGTCTCGCCGGCAAGCCGATCGAGGCCGTCGAGAACGCCTGCGCGTCCGGTGGGCAGGCGATCCTGTCGGTTGCCCACAAGCTCGCGCTGGGCCTCGGCGACGTCGGCATCGCTGTGGGCTTCGAGAAGATGCGCAACGACGAGGGCAAGATGGACGGCAAGCGAGTCGGCGAGGTCCTCGGGTACTTCTCCGAGCCCGACGAGCGCGAGGGCAAGACGTACGTCTTCCCGCATCTTTTTGCCGAGGTCATGCAGGAGTACATGGCCACACACGGTGTTACCGAGGCCGACCTCGCGCACGTCGCCGTCACCGAGTACGGCAACGCGAAGTACAACCCCGACGCCCAGATGCGGAATGTCGAGGTCTCGATCGACGATGTGCTGACGATCGAGGGCATCAACCGCTACCTCATTGACGGCCTGCCGCTGAAGACCTTCGACTGCTCGCAGATCACCGATGGATACGCGGGGCTGATCCTGGCGACCGACGAGGGACTGGTTCGCCTCGGCGTCGCGAAGCAGGACGCGATCGAGCTCGCCGGGTTCGCGCAGGCGACCGACCCACTTCGCAAGGGTGGCCGCGATGTGCTCAAGGCAGAGGGCGCCTTCCGTGCGATGAACACCGCCTATGACATGGCGGGGGCTACGCCGGCCGACGTCGGTGTCGCGGAGGTTCACGACTGCTTCACGGTGATGGCCGCAATCGCGATCGAGGTTCTCGGCAAGGCCGAGTACGGCCGGGGAGCCGCCTACTGGGTCGACGGCAAAGCTGCCGTCGACGGGGAGTGCGGCGTCAACACCTCGGGCGGCCTGATCGCGAAAGGACACCCGATCGGCGCCACCGGGGTGGCGATGGTCGGCTGGTGCGCGCGCCAGCTGTGGGGCCAGGTGCCGTCCGAGCTCCAGGTCGAGGCCGACGTCGCCGCGACGTTCAACATCGGCGGCCCGATCTGCGCCTCGGTGTGTACGGTGCTGAAGCGACCGTAGGAATCGGCCGCGGGGAGAGTCATACTCACGACCGCACCGAACCACCAGCTATCCGGAGGCCTCCATGAGTTTCCAAGCAATCCCCTCCCCCAGAGCCCTGGTCTCGATGGTGGTGATTCTCGCCGCGGTCGCCTCCATCTCCACCGTTGGAGCCGTCCCCCAGACCGCCGACGATCCGAACACCATTGTCGATCCTGCGCTCTATCAGTCGCTGCGCTTCCGCTTCCTCGGTCCTTACCGTGGTGGGCGATCCGGAGCCGTCGCGGGCGTGCCCGGTGAACCCCACACGTTCTACCTGGGAGCCTCAGGC
>SDBT01003875.1_pt1 | contig 25687 bp, 20 predicted proteins | sample 2277101 | NCBI WGS metagenome assembly SDBT01 (sample SAMN10404973, study PRJNA504765) | marine sediment metagenome | isolation source: marine sediment core GS10_PC15, 103 cmbsf | place: Arctic Ocean: Southern Knipovich Ridge | collected 2010 | reverse complement strand
TCTGCTAAAACCAAGATCAAATGCGCTTTTGAAAATACCTGGCTTATCTTGTAGAATGTTGAGGTAATAACTAATGGATCATCACAGATAAAATTGCTCTTTGAGACTACGATAAATAAATTTAATGTTAAAAATATGTAAGAAGTCAAATGAATAACCCCTAAAAAATTGCTGATAAATCGGGACCGCTGTATTCTATTGTAGCCGAAAACTTTGTTATTTTCGCCTGGCGAATCGCCTCGGGAGATTAGCAAAACTTTGATGTCATTCAGAATGAATCTTCCTGTTTGTCGAATTAGTATCTGCGTGAAGGAAGATCCCTACGGGATGACAGAGTAGATATTGCCAGTTAATTGCAGCATGGCTGCGATATAAATATACCAAGTTAATTAATTCACGCCTAATCTGCATGAAAGACTTCTTCCATGGACGCCCACCACTCTCCATCAGCCCGGTCAGGCAGGGGCGTCTGGCAGGGTTTGCATACATCCCACCATTTCTGAGTCATGGGATCCGCCGCCATTTTGGCCATATCCGCTACAAAGTCTTCACCCCTATATTCAAAATAACTGAATAAATAGTATTTCCCGGGTGGTAATTTTCTAAGGTAAATTGAATAATTGTGAATATTACACTGTTTGATCATCTCTAAAACCTCTGGCCAAACATCCGCATGAAGTCTGATATATTCATCAAGTTTTTCTTTTTTTACCTCGAGAATACTTCCAAATCGTTTCATAAGAATCTCCCTGAAATTATAGGTATTAATAATTGTTCATTTCCAAATCAAATTCGCCTAATTGTAGCGGATATTTCCCATATTCGCGAACGAGTTTTACAATATAATCATACGTGTGTCCCGAGACACTGCTGCTAACGGAGTGATCTGATTGGAATATGAATCCGCCGCCTTTTGCAGCATTCAATTTCCGTAAAACTTCTTTGCGGATTAGTTCCCGGTCACCCGATTCCCATATTTGGATATCACTGTTCCCACAAAAGCCGATGCCATGCCCGTATTTATTTCTCAAGTCAACTGCATCCAGACTTGCTTTCGTCTCCAGTGGATTATAGGCATCAATTCCAAGATCAATATAATCCTGAAATATGGAATTAACATTTCCACAACCATGGTAAATTACCGGAAGTCCTTTTTCATGGCAATACTCGGTCATAGCCTGAACCCAAGGTTTGAAATAAGCCCGCCAATAATCGGGAGAGAAGAATAGATTTTTTCGGTAGGCAACATCCCCCCAGATGACCATGCCGTCTAATAATCCTTCAGCAGCGTCAATTTCTGCTTTCAGGCATTCCAGGTAAAATTCACCAATTCGGTTGATCGCTTTTCCCATTCGCTCAGAATAAAGACCGATCCAAAGCATAGAATTTTCTATACCTACAAGTCGTGTCAAACATTCAGCGCACTCTATCATACTGCCGAATACCGGAAAATCCTTGTGCAAACTTTTCACTGTATTTATCCAGGCTGGTGAGTTGCGTTCAAAACCGTCACCAACGCCGGCAATTTGATTATCACCCGAACTAAAGTATCGTCTTCTGTCATTGGGAGCATCAAACTCAAAGGTTTCCAGTTTCTCAATAGTATCGACCTCCCATCCTAGAAATTCAGGCATGGGGGAAGCATACTTTTTTCTGATGGTCCCCAGAAACCCGGTTTTCACCACAACTTCGCTTTCATCTTCCTTCACTGTTTCAAAAGACATAATTCGTGGATCCATATTCGGTACAGTAACAATCCAATCGAGATCATAAAAATAATACGGATTTGCATTCTCTGGCAGATTCAAATCTGATTTCCACCGTTCAATAAAACTACCCCAGAAGAAATCGCTGATTGGCACCCGATCGGGCTCTTCATGCCGTAATGCTTTCTTCATTCTCTCCAGCTTTTTTAATGTACTTTTTTTACGGGAACCATCTGTTGTCTCCCTACCGGTTGTATCGAACATTCCCATGATTTCTCTCTCTAAAGGTTTGTATGAGTTTTCTCTGTTACTTCCTTGGTTAAAGAAAAGATCTTATTTCACGCAAAGGCGTAAAGACGCAGAGTTCGCAAAGTTTTAATACTTAAAAAGCCTTTGTGAACTTTGTACCTTCTTTGTGACCTTTGTGTTTAATATAAGACTTGAATTCGCGCAGCGCCGCCCAGCCTGGGGCGGGCAAGCAGTGAGCGCAACATTTTTTTTGTATTTTGTATTAATTACCCTTAAAAAACCATGTTTCTCCGGCCTTCGTCTGAATTGTAACAACGCCTCTTTGATCTGTTTTTAATGGCAAGTAGTTTTGATTTTCTGCGCATGCTTCAATTTTCTGCCAGGGGTTTAATAGCCGCAACTCACCACCATAAAGAGATTTGATTTGCAGAATAGCTATGTTTTCCGTGGTCCCATCAGCCGTCACCAAAAAACCTCCCTGGGTTCGTAGATCCTCAAACCGCGCCTGAATCCCCGGAGACAAAGCAGGAAAAATCCTAATAATATCATTTACACTTTGTAAAAGCAGTTCAGAGATAGCCATACCCGCACCAAACTGTTCGGTATAGTGGCCATAATCATTGAATCTTTGATGTGGAATCAGAGTATTCAGTGAAATTGTTGCATTTGGACGTGTCCTCGCTTTTATTTCTGCATTAAGCCATTCCTGACTACCAGACATACTAAGACGTGCACGGGCAATAGCGAGCATAAAAGTTGCATTGTTGCCATTCCACTTTAATCCTTCGATTGTGCGCATAAAAAGTTGCTTTTCCTCATCGGATGACCACCATGAAACAACATCTCCGGGAAAAACAGGCGTTGATGGAACCGGAATATTATACTCAATTGGTGGCGCTCCTTCCACATCAACAACAACGGGCTGTTTTTCTCCATAAAGCGGGTAGTCAGGCAGACGCTGCAGCGCTTCCCGGAATCTCCGGACCAACGAATCATCCTGTTTTAAAGTTTGAGCGGCTTCGATAGCAGATTTTAGGGTATAACGGATCAAAGCAATATCAAATGTGCCGTTGTAATTCCGATCCAAATTTTTCGTCCAACCCCAATGTTCCGGAGAAACCGAAGGTCCAAGATGAATCGTTTTTTCACCTTCGCATTGTTCGATGAATTCCGCGTAAAAAGTGGCGACTTCGCGCAGTACCGGATAAACCATATTTTTAAGCCTCTCCGGATCCGGATCGTATTTGTATCGCCACCACATAGGTTGAATGCTAAATCCATTGACACCGAGAGTCATTCCCCAAATGTGATGAATATATTGTCTTCCGTTACGGCTTTTACTTGAGGCAGGGTTGGCCGTTTCGTAAGCATACATTACATGTGGATAATAAGCGCCATCCATAGAGAAAACTTTCCTTGACAGCCATTTTGCCCGGGTGAGATATTCAAACATGAGCCTATCATAGGGTTCGGCGATATCGGGATGGTTGGCCTGGTAAGCCGTCCAATAAGTCTGTTGAATATTGTAATTGGTATGATAATCACCATGCCAGGCAGGAATATCGTTAATAAGACCGCCAAACAGACCAACTGATTGTACACCCGGCTTGCTGAAACATCGTAGAAAATAGAGCGAGCGATACCAGGTGGATTGAAGGAATTGATCATCCATTTCTATTCCACTACGAGACCAAAAGTTTTCCCATTCCGACTCATGATTCTCAATAAGAAGTGCTAATTCAGATTCAACTGTGCCCTTTGCCAATTCAATTGCATCACCAACGACATCGTTTGATTCAATGGAACTTACAATGGCAACTGCTTTCAGGTTTCCAGATGATGCAACCGCAACAGCGAACGCCATCCCCTGCCAATCCAAATCACCAGGAATCTCTTGCTTAAGCCAGATAACTTTATTCGTTTCTCCGGTTATAGCCTCTGAAAGACCTTTCGATTTAATCGGCTCAAGCATAATCTTATCAGTCGTTTCAATAAGGAAAACATTCCGGTTTGCCAATGCACGAATTTCAACCGGGTTCAAATTTGTTTCTTTAATTTTAGCTACGGCGTGTCGCAGATCGACTTCACCTTTCAAATCAGCAAAATTCTCTTTCACTGAAATGATAATACGTGCGCATTGCCGGGGACAGGGGTAGGCTGCCGAATGATAACTATCTTTTTTCTCCCAGGTCATACCCTCCGGCAAAACATACGAAGTGTTATTATTCTTCAATGGAAATGCAGTATCTGAAGCGCCCAATTGTTTAATCAAATCAAGGGTTGGAATGGGAGGATCATTCAATGTTTCCACACGCGCATCCCAAACATCATTTTTCGTCAGGTTTAATACTAATGAATTACTATCTGAATAAATAAGCGCATTAATATCTCCATTTCCAATAATCAATGCACCATCAAGTATGTCATTTAAGTTATTCACTTTTATGAAAGCGTCAGTTAATGCTTCTGGAAATGGAATTTTTTTATCCGCTACTGAAACATTACTAAAAGTGAAGAGAATAAGAATAAGCCAATAAATGAAATATTTTTGTTGATACATAATTTTAGTCCTTTTATAATCATACTATTCAATTTATTAGCGTTAATTCTTCAGAAAATCTTGCTGAATTAAAATATACATAAGAGACAGCCAGGAAAAGTAGAGTTCCAATCACCAGGAATGGTATTTGGAAACCACCGATAAGATCATAGGCATATCCGGAAGACATCGGCGCCAGAGTAGCTAAGAAATGAACCGAGAAAAGCAGGCCATAGACCTGATGTACCCGCTCGATACCCCAGATCCGGGCAATACCTGAAGCGAAAAGAACCAGAACGCCACCATAATTAAACCCTGTCAGCAAAGCAAATATATGCAATCCGTATGAAAATTTAAGGATAAAACTCATAAAAACTAACACAATTGCCTGGCAGAACAGATTAATCATGATTGCTGTTTGGGAGCGGACTTTATCAAAGAGCCAGCCCCAAACAATCCTTCCTGCCGCATTGGCAACTGCAAATAGCGCCACAGCAATGATGCCCGATTCTAATCCCGAAGAGGGTTTCAATTCTTTTAAATTAGCATTTACTGCCAGGCCGGCTGCTAAACCTGTAAACATGGCCAGGTATAGCACCCAAAATATTTTATTGTTTACTATTTCGCTGGTTGGAAGGGGCGCTATTCTTTTTTGTTTAAGATGTGGCGGTTTTTTCATAATTATTCCACCAATGCCAATTATTATAAAAAATGCTATCCCTAAAATACCGAACATCAGATAGGGTGAGGCCTGGAAGGATTGCATACCCCATCCGGCAATCTGACTAACTAATGCAGCACCGCCGCCAAAACCGGCTACGGTGATTCCCGTAACCAAACCTTTTCGCTCCGGGAACCACATCAATCCAATGGTAACCGGAATGAGATAAACGAGTCCAACACCAATACCTGCCAACAAGCCGATACCTAAAATAACAAATAAGAAATGGACAGAACCAAATTGAGCGAGTACCCAACCACCGCCAAATAATAATCCTCCAAACCATGATAATTTTTGAGGACCAAAAAGCAGAAGCATTTTATTTGAAAAAATAAGAGTGAACGGAAAAACAAAATAAAAGACTGAAAATGGAATTTGCAGGGTTCCCTGTAATAATCCGGTCTGTTCTTTAAGCGGCTGAACAAAAATCGCCCAGGAATAAGTTGCCCCGAGACACATTTGCATGAATATGGCGGCAATTAATATTAAATATCTTCGCATAGATGAGATTTAAAGATTAAAAAATTTATTGACTGTATTTTTCCTTTAATTCATAGCCCCCCGAGGTCTCGGGGCAAACGAAAAAAGAATTTGTCCACTCTCAAGGGACTCCTTCGGAGGAATTTCACTCCCGAAGGGATTCCTATGGAGGATTTTTCACGAATTAGAATATATATTTATGATTCTGTTTAAAAAGTCCATATTATCACAGAAAGTCATGCTGAGCGGAGTCGAAGTATTTAATAAAAACAATATGCCATAGACTTCGACTACGCTCAGTCTGACTTAAAAACCGGCTTTTTCAACAAAGTCATTTATAAATATAAGAAATATATATTTTTAGAAATTCGAGTTAATTAGTGAAATTCGTGGATAATTTTTTTTAGTCAAACAACCGAAGATCACCTGGCCCAATCAAAAAATCCGATATTATCCAGATCTTTCTTCAGCTCACTTATTTCTTTTTCGGATAAATTCTGATGCGGTAACCTATTTGGCCCGCAATCCAACCCTATAAGTTTCATAGCTGCCTTGATAGCAGGTTGCCCCCGATATTTAGACAGAATACGTACCATTTGAATCGAAAGAGATTGTAATTGCCGCGCCTTATCTATTTCCTTACTGTCAAACGCCTCAATAATTCTGTTATACAATGGAGCAGAAAAATTATAAGTACTACCTACCGCTGCTTTTACACCTGCTACCAATCCGCTGAGAAGCATTTCATCACAACCAAAAAAGATTTCAAATTTGCCATTATTGAACTCCAGACAGGATTGTAGCTCAGAAATAGTAAAAGCACTATACTTTATGCCTCTGAGTGAGGGAATCCGCGACGAAGCAACATTCAAAAATTCGGGCATATCATGATCAACTTTCGTTAATCGCGGAATATGATAGTAGTAAAAAGGCAGATCAGGCGCATCGGCGGCAATCTTTTCCATACAATCTACAAGCACCCCGACGGTTCCAACATCAAAATAGTTGGGTGGGACAGCAGCAATGGCATCTGCCCCTGCCGATTGTGCATGACGAGCCAGGTCACAGGCATCATGAATCGCCTGATGCCCGACTTGTACAATAACCGGGATACGACCAGAAACTGCCTCGATGAATGATTCGGTAACCAATTTTCGTTCTTCGGTAGTAAGCATTGGCCCCTCACCCGTACTCCCACATACATAAAAAGCACAAGCCTGCCCATTAATTAATTGTTCGGTAAGAGGAGCAATTTTGTCCAGAGCCAATGATTGATCTTCATTCATGGGTGTGAAAACAGCGGGAATAAGTCCTTTTAAGCGTTCCATTCTTATCCTTAATAGTTTAGGTTGTTGAGATTCCCCAGGGGAATCAATTATCATTTTTTATATGGATTGAGTCGTATAGATTAGTTTAGAATGTGATACAGATATACTCTATTAGGCATACATTAATTTGCCTTTTGGGGCTGGAATGGATCTGCCGAGTTCTTCTGCGGTCTCAATCCACTCCTTTATTATCACCTCAGCGTTTCCGAGAGCCTTTTGATATGTTTCACCATCAGCTGCACAGCCGGGTAATTCCGGTACTTCTGCGATATAGGCAGAATCTTCGTCACTCCAATATATAATAATTTCATATTTACTCATTTAATCAGATCTTTAAACGGAATATTTTTATCAGATGTTCCCTGCAGAATCTGAATTAATATCTTTTCTAATTTTGACATATTTTGTAAAAGTTAAATATAAGGAGTGGTTTTTACAAGATAATTGAATTTATTAATTTTCAAATTCGAATAAAAAGAGCCAGGTATTGAAAGTCTGTAAAGTAATTCTCTGGGCACAACCATTGGTGTAAATACCGGTCGTCTCCGGATTATCCCATTCCGATTTTTTCCGCTCCGACCAGTTCCCCTTCCCATCACCGACCACATAAACAGGATAGCGATTTAGATAGGATTGGGTAAGAACATTATTTTTGTAATAGACACTATGGCCAATTGCCAAAACCGAGTTTGTCATTTTATGATAATCCGGCACAACATCGCATGTACCTTCTTCAATACCGTCCGGCCGGGTTAACCTTTTAAGAGAAGTGATTGGCTGTGGCGGCATCCAGGATTTCCCGTTATCTGCAGTACCTGACCAAAACACCTGGCTAAAAACATCAGAACCGGAAATAGTCTGGCATGTCATTAAAACCACAGGCGATGTTTCTGATGGAATCAAACAGGCGCGTGGATGGAACCAGGTTTGCCCTTTTGTTCTGCCGGGTCAGATAATGGAGGATTCGATTTTTTTGATTATTTAATATTCGTTTTCATTGTAAAATTTATTTTTATGTTGCTCTGCAAATTGTCCTAATCTTTCCGCTACCTCTGGATATTGGTCAATTACATTTACTTTTTCATAGGGATCATTTTTCATATCAAATAATGACAATTCAATTTGATTCTGTTTATACTTTCCAGCCTGTCCATCCATCCCTGGTGCCACTAAAGTCCTGTATTGATGGGGTAAATGCAATTTCCAATTTCCATCACTACTTATTACACCTTCAAAATTCTTTCCAGTGGAAAAAGCATAATATTCGTGGGGATTATCTATACCTGGTTTATTGGAAACAAGATCCCAGACATTTATGCCGTCGATTACATTTGCCGGGAGATTCGCTCCTGCCAAATGACAAATAGTCGGCAGTAAATCAATCGAACAAAAGGCTCTTTCAGAAACTGTATTGATTTTAATTTTTTGAGGATATTTGATGATACAGGCTGAGCGTATACCACCATCAAATCCAGTCCCTTTGGCTTCCCGATACGGTGTTTTTCCTGCATGATTGCCATAGCTGATCCAGGGTCCATTGTCTGATGAAAAGATCACCACTGTATTATCATCTAAACCGTTGGCCTTGAGAGCATCTACAATCTTACCCACTGACCAATCGATTTCCATCATTACATCTGCATATAAACCTTTTCCTGATTTACCATTAAATTTTTCACTACAAAATATAGGTACATGTGGCATGGAATGGGGAACATATAAAAAGAAAGGGTTATCCTTGTTTCTATTGATGAAATCAACGGCATGTTCTGTGTACCAGGTCGTAAGCATTTTTTGCTCCCTTGGCGTAACCCGCTCGATTGCAATCTTATCATTTTCCCAAAAGTGCAAAGGCCATTGCCCCCAATATTCAGGTTTTTCCGGATGAAATTCCCACATATCATTGGAGTACATAAGTCCGCAACATTCGTCAAATCCCCTGGCAAGTGGACGTGTTTCAGGTTGATCTCCCACATGCCATTTACCAAATACGGCAGTTTTATATCCACGCGCTTTTAATACCTCACCAATAGTTGCGAATTTTGGATCAAGTCCTTTGGCATTCGGCCCATGGGCTCCAAAGACCTTAGTCCGGCCAGGATAACATCCTGTTAAAAGGGAAGCACGTGAAGCAGAACAAATAGCCTGAGGTACATAAAAGTTATCGAAGCGACAGCCCTCTCGCGCTAAACGCTGTACATTGGGTGTTGGATAAGCAGGATTTCCAAATGGCTTGAAATCTGCCCACCCCGAATCATCAAGAAATATAATGACAAAATTAGGTTGTTTCGGACTATTTACTTTGTTGGTACAGGAAAGTCCGTAGGTAATTAAGGAAAGAGCAATTGTTATTAAAAAGTACCTTCTTGTCTTTTTTGATACCATATTATGATTCACCTTCTATTATATTTTAAAATGTTATGATTTTGAACCTTGCCGGTCCATCAGGATATTTGCCTGAACTTCTACGGGCATCACGGTTTCAGCCGGTTTATCTAAAACAAGTTCAATGACCGTATCATTTTTATCCGGTGGATTTTCAGGTAGATTAATAGCTATTTTAGATTCAGTCTGACTGAATTGCAACGATTCACCGTTTAAAAATCTGGCTCTCAGTATCTTATGATTCTTGAATTCAGGCAGAATCAATTCATCGACAGGCCAGCCGAATAAGTGGATGAATATCTTTATATTTTTATAAGTCGATGCCATCCACGACGTAGGTTTAAACGGCCCGCCTTTTGTACCGTAGATACTCTCTCCATTCTTCTCGAGCCATTGACCTACTTCCAGTAAGCGGTCAATCTGACGCTGCTCAATACGCCCGTCCAGCATCGGTCCCACATTTAATAGCAAATTGCCCCCACCCCCTGCGGTTTGGGCAAGGGTTTGGATACATTCACGCAGACTTTTTATCCGATCATTTGGTTTCCACGCCCACTGCCGGCAGATGGTGATACAAGATTCCCAGGGCGTATCTGGATGAAATGACCCAATCTCCTGTTCAGGCGTACCAAAATCACCGGCAAATTTCTCTGAACTAGTCATACCACGCATTCCTGATCTTCCCTTATCAACGCGATTGTTGATCAGGATATCATCTTTTAATTCACGGGCAAATTTATAGAGATCCATCCCTGATTCATGATCCCAGGATGCCTCCCATTCACCATCAAACCAAAGGATATCGGTATCATATTTGACAATAAGTTCTTTTACCTGATTCTTCAAATATTCTACATACAAATCCATATTTGATTCCTCAACCGGGCGGGGATCACCACCGTACCGTGTCGTATAATCAGGATGATGCCAGTCGCAGATGGAATGGTAGGTACCAAATAGGATGCCCAGGCGCTTACAGGCATCGGAAAGTTCTTTTAAAATATCGCGTTTGAATGGTGAAGACATGATATCGTAATCCGTATAATCTGAATCCCATATACAGAAGCCGTCATGGTGCTTTGAAGTGATGACAATATATTTCATCCCTGCTTCTTTGACCATTTCCACCCATTCATCTGCATTGAACAGAACCGGATTAAATTCCAGGTATAAGTTGTCATATTCCGAAATCGGCACCTCACGCCCCCGTGACCAACCGATTTCCGTTCCCCGCAGGCTGACTGGTCCCCAGTGAATGAATAAGCCATACTTCATATCCTGCCATTTTTTCAAAGCCTGAACATTAGTTTTTAATTGAGGATTCGCCTCTCCCCCGCCAATATTCTGTGTCATAGCAAGAGACATCCAGATGAAACTTACAAACAGGACTAGCATAATTTTTTTCATTTTATTACTCCTGTCAATTACTTGGGTAGTGTCAAAAACTTTAAGATTTCAATTCTTTAACATTCTATTCATTAGGGGGTTACGACAGAACTTGCGTTCTCCCCCTTTTCAATATCCAATATCCAACACTCAACTCCAATTTCCAAGGCTAAGACAACCTATTTCCCATTCTTCTTTTTAGCCGTTTCGATACTCGTAAACAGGATGTCAACCAGTTAATTTGTCTCCTGCAAAAGCGGAATCATTTGATTATCCGGACGACATAATCAATCAAACGCTCTTGCAAATCATATTTTCTTTCCTTGGACATTGGATATTCCTTGTTGGATATTGGAAATTCAGTTCCTGTTACTGTTTTCATAACTTTTCATTTCCCGATTTTAATGAATACTTTTCTTCGCTTCTGACATTATCGACGGTTATTTAAATAAAGATTGAATGGATTCTATCTCCAGTTCCACTTCTGGATTAAATTGATTGCTGATCATATATTTTTGAAGAGAATATAGCAATTGCCTGGCTTCAGGTCTGTTCTCCGAATCATCTATAAAATCAATCCCCGAAACGATCATTTTTCCTTTACCAACTTTAGCTTCAAAAACTAAGCCCAGCCGTCTGTTTTCAAACCAATCGTCTATTATTCGTACAATTGGATTTAAATCATGATTTAGATGGTCCAGAATGATCGCCTGGGAATGGCTCATGGCATCCCACCACTGCCAGTTGCTGTGATATTCGGTGGGAAATTCACCCAGGGCAGGATGGTCAGGATCGCATAAAATTCCAAGTGTATGCGGAGCCTGTTTTCGGGTCCAGGCTGTATTCCAGAATATACTGGAAAATCCTACTTTAATATTGCCACCTTTTTCGGATTTCAGGCTTCCCTTTTTTAGACTCAGCAGAACTTTCCCGCCTTTTTCGAGCACGGCAAGCGATTTCTCATCCAAAACCGATGTCACAAAAATCCGAGTTTGATCGATTTGGTTTTGCCTGGCCGGATAGACCCAGATATCCCATTGATTTGAATAGCCTGCCACATCAACAGTCAGTACAAGTTTTTGCGGTACTTTTAGTTGCCCGGCATCAACCTTAATCTGCCCAAGTCTGATTTCGTTTCCAATGGGAATTTCTGCCTGAAGAAATTTTCCGCTAAAAACAACACTTCCTCTTTTATCTTTTATTTCCCAGAACGTGGTGATATTCTTCAACGGCTTTTCACCAAAGTGAGCGACCTCTAAATCAGCTTCAATTATCTCATTGTTCAGGAATACCCTTTTGGCAAAACGGGCCAGGGGCACTGTTTGATTACAGAAACGCCTGTATTCTGAAGGACTGATATAGCCTTTTTCTTCCCAGAAAGCATCGAGCACACCTACTAAAGCGGTACCCTGACCGGGGAAATCGTGCAGATCGAGCAACTGGAATCCGGCAAAACCGGGTGTACGCAAAGCCGCTTCAATTTCAGATTTGTAACACAGCGCCTGTAGTTTACCGGAAGCCAATAAAAAGTCTTCAGCCAAATCTCCCATATGGTTTTCTTGCAGCGTTTCTTGAAATATCTCAAAATTCTTAGATTTTAATACGCCAGTATATTTTTCTATTTCATTAAAATTGGGATAGACACACCATTGGCCAATCTCGTGGCTGACGGTTGGTTTGTCAGAATATTTTTCTGCCAGGATATCCCGATAATCGAAGGTGGTCTGTGGCGGTGTCCTGTTAATGATACTTCCTAATCCTTCACCCCACCCTTGAATGCGGGGATCCATTGAATTATAATATTCCATTTCGGGAACAGGCGGCCAGCCGGCCCCACTTGTGTAAACCCTGCGCGGATCCTTTTCTTTCCAGTGGCTCACAAAAGTGTTTAAATATTTACCCTGATTTTCACCCCCCGGTTCGTTTCCGTAGGCCATCATGCAGAAAGAAGGATGGTTGCCATAATCATTCAGGATTTTTTCAGACTCTTTGTACAGCCATTGATCAATTGGTTTTCCATCACCAAGAGTAGTTGTACGATTTGCCCAACTAGAACATTCCACCTGTAAATAAATACCGGTTCTGTCTGCAGCGATAAAGGCAGCCTCAGGCGGACACCATGAATGGAAGCGCATATGATTTAAACCGTGGGATTTGATTACATTAAAAATCCGGGTCCACTCTGCCACATTGGTTGACGGGTAGCCGGTTTTGGGAAAAATGGCACATTCAAGGGTACCGCGTAGAAATATGCGTCTGCCGTTAACGGTGAAATGGGTGCCTTCGGTTTTAAATTCACGCATGCCAAAATCAATTTGTCCGGAAAAAATGCCTTTCGTACTCTCCAGTTCCAGGTGCATCGTATAAATATTTGGATGGAATTCGTCCCATAATAAAGGGTTGTTACCCATCGGGTATACAAACTGTAGTTTTTTATCTCCCTCTGATTCAAATTCTTTAACCAGGATTTTCAACTTCTGATTTTCACTCTGAGCATACAATCTTAGCTTACAGTTTTGTTTTTCGCCGGTCAGGTTTTTCAATATCAACTGTACAACAACCTGTTTGTTGGCCACATCAGGAAATAGTTTCACCCTATCAAAATAAACCTGACTTTTAGCAACAAGTGATATTTTTCCAACAATTCCGTTCCAGTTCGTCTGGGTATGATCTGAGATACTGTGTGAATCCTGACCCGGATCAATCTCCTTAATCCTATTATCCACCCTGATAGAAAGGAGGTGCTTTCCTGGTTTTACGAACCCGGTTAAATTGTAAATATGGGCCGTGGCCAGGCTGTTTTGGATACCAACTTTCTGACCATCTACCCACACCGCAGATTCCCAATGACAGCGCTCCAGAAGTAATTCAATGTATTTATCCTTCCAGTTTTCAGGTACCACAATTTCTTTCTGATACCATGCGACACCGATATAATGTTTCTCCGGTTGAAGCCAAAAAGGAATTTTAACATTTCCTTCTTCACGATATCGGAGATATTTTTCATCCGTATACCATGATTTATCAACAATATTCCCTGTCCATTTAGTATGGACTGACACTTCGTCACCTTTACCATTCTCAGCCATTGAACCGGGTAGATTCACTGTTTCAACTAATAGTTTCTTAAACCACTTCCCGGAAATGCCAATATCAAGGGAATCCGGTTGGAAGTGCCATTCACCGGCAAGGTCAATTTCGGAACCTGTTTTACTCGTGCAGCCTGTTAAGAAAGCCATAACTATAATTATTGATAATGATATTTTTATCATCACTGCTCCTTCGGACCTAGATATTATCGGTTTTATTTCTGGTTAATCTTAGGTCTTAACCTTGGGATAAATAATAAATATTATCAGATCCTCAGAACCGGTCTGACGTAACCCATGTGACGTTCCGGGTCGTGTCAGGATTGCCGTTCCGGCTTTCACAATTGAGAGTTCACCATCCATCGAGAGCTCGCCCTCCCCGCTTAGAATATAATAAATCTCATCGTGCTCCTGCAGATGGTAACCAATGGCAGATCCCGGGCGAAAAATCCTTTTTTTAAAAACAAAATCAAAATCAGGAATGTTTTTGAAAAAGGCGTGTCCTATCGTTTCTCCCCCGCCATCATGTGGTCCAGGCTGAATAACAGCTATACTGGAGTCCTGCTCAATGATATAACCGGGATCTTCAATTTTGTCTTTTGCATGCGATGTATTTTTCATACCAAAAAATAGGAAAGATAGTATTAAAAATACAGGAAGAATACATCTTTTTTTAGCCATCTCATTCTCCAAAGTTATTTCATTATATTAATTAGTTAGTATTGTCTAACGCAAAGACGCTTAATCGCAATAAGATATAGGATAAAAGAAAAAGGTATCAGGTATCGGGTATAGCTGAAAATATTTTTTCTGCCTGGGGAATTCCTTTTAAACACAAAGTTCACAATGAAGACACAGAGAGCCCTAGGCTCTTTGTGGTTGTCTTCTAAAACGACAAAAGACATTGCCAGATAAACATATTTGCGAACGATTCATTATCCTCCCAGATCTCCTTCATAATTTTATCATCACCTCTAATTTCTGGTATGTCCTTCACCTTTTCTTCCCAGGGTAGACAAATTCCTGGTTTCGCTGAACCTTGATTTCGATCTACCATACCATAATTCGCATCAAAAGTTGTCCCCGGATCAGGTTTGATCTGATCCAATTCGCTCAATTTCTTTGAAGAACCGGACGAATATACCCCATAATCACGGGTAAAGTCTGTAAGTACCCTGAGATTCTCAACTTTTACATCATTTTGCATAATCGCACTTGCATCCAGAATGTAACCGCCATCCTGAGCCACTCCATCGATGACTTTTTTTGCATAAGCACGCACTTCATCTTCCGATCCGTATCCTAACAGGACGTTGGGTATCCCACCGCTGAGACAAAACTTTTTTCCCAGTTTTTTATGGGTTTCAAAAATATCACTGTTATCCACATGATACACAATACTCCTATCGGGTAACTCGGCAAAACGGTCCAAATGGTGGATCCAGTCACCCTCGGCATAAAAAAGCGTTTGATGTCCCTCTTTCCACAGCTCTTCTATGATCGGTTTGAGCGTTGGCCAGTAATGGGATTCAAATTGTCCCTTGGTAACAAATGGTACACAACCACGATGCATCCAGAATCCGATCGGAACCTGATGTGCTGAGTCTGAGGTAGTAGAAGCCACATGATAGAGATGGGGCATCAGGGCTTCGCATGCCTGGAGAACTTTTTCAGGTTGTAATGCCAGATCCATTGTTAATCCCATATAGCCGCGAAATTTATCTCCCAGAATATCCAGCGGGGCTTTGAAAATTCCCGCAATGGCCGAAACGGTACCCGATTCAGCTTTCAATCGATCAATTTGGGGACCAAATGCATTAAAATAATCCAGCATGGCCATTCCGCCCTTGACCAGCGCAAGATTATTCCGATAAGACGTTGTCTCATCCATTGATTTTATTTCTGAGGAAACTCTGGGAAGCCACACCTGATAGAGAAAGGCGGTCGGATCATCGATCAATCGATCATATTCATCCGATTTCATGAACGCATTCTCTTCATCCGGTTCAATATACTGGAATCCTGTTTGAGCGGGAATATCCTTTCCAGGCACACCATAATACTTCAATCCTATCGCCTCGGTTAACCCAGTCCATACATAAACCATATTGGCAACCAGCGCATCCCAGTCAAATTCTGCGGCACATTTCCGGACCGCGGTGAAAGCTTTCCTATAGTCATGGGTTACTTCCTGACAGGTATACCCGGCGTATTTTGCAGTGAACTCGGCCACAAAGGGGCGAATGGGTATTTTATCAGGCATTTCATTATTCATCGCTGTTAAATACCGACTAAGACGTTCTTCATATAGTTTTTTCATATTACCACTCATTCTTTTATACCTCATACTTTTTTTCTCGCAGAGCCGCAGAGACGCAGTGTTTTTTCCACAAATTTCACGAATTTCTTTTTAGTTCTTATGATTTAACCGATGATATATTACTGACATATTAAGATGAAATCTTAAAAGATTTTATAGAATAAAATAAACTCACTGATTCCTTAAACCCTATACCTTACACCTGATTCCCTTTGTCTGTTTTAGCTTGAGTTTTATTCTCTGCGACTCCGCGCCGCGCCCGCCGGCTGGAGGGTCTCTGCGAGAGATAAATTATTTCGACACCAGCCAACCATCCGGTTTGACCGGCGCTGGTTTTCGGCCGTAAAAAAGATCATCCATTTTTAAGGCGAACCAACGGAAGAGAGAAGAATTCCTCACCCCCAGTCGGATAACATTATGCATAAGATTATCAGGATGTGAATAGGGGCAGACAGTTACACACCTGCCGCAATCTGTGCCGATTTTTGTCCAGAGTGTAAAACAGGCTTCCGAATTGATCTGCCAGCGCCTGATACGGTCAATCTCACTCCGGTCATCGAAAGAAATGGCCCTGCCGGGACAGACATCAGCACACTTATTACATTTAGAGCAGAAATCAATTACCGAGGGATCAGGTTTTCTTAAATCAGCAACCAGCGGCAGATCGGTGGTAACCACAGCGATTCGTACCCTCGGTCCCAATTCCGGGGTCATGAGCAGTCCCATCCGTCCGATCTCACCCAGGCCGGCATCACGGGCAACCAAGGGACAAATCACCCGGTAATTTCCATCAATATGTGCCCGGGCCGGGTATCCAAGATTCAGAATAAACTCTGCAATCTGAACCGCTATGGTTCCTGAGTTTAAATATTGCTGTGAGGATTCCATGATCACCGGTCCAAAGGGGGCATGATCCATCATATATTTATCCATCTCTACCGTAACAGCGATTGCGTATTTGTGATCGATTGTTACCTCTTCTCCATAATGCACGCCACGTCCGACATGACTATAAAGATGATAGTCTTTCAATTCAGTAATTCCAACCGAAACAGATCCAAGTTTCAGAGCCCATTTTTTTATAAAGGATGAAATTTCTTTTGCATTCACTGTGACAGGCTGTTCAGTATAGGGATTCTTATCCAGCATCGGATGAAACGCCTTTACCGTTGAAAAATTAGCCTCTGCAACTGAAAAATGAAAAGGATTGTAGTAAAGAGATTTTTTACCCATCAATCCGGGATTTTTACGGAATTGATCATCAGCAGCCTTCTTTTCGGGATTTTCCTTATAATAGTTGGTAAATCGATCGGTGCCTTCCCTTAACAGATTTCGCGAAAACATAATATCCCGTTCATCTATACGGGATTTATGCAAGTACTCTTCTTCAGTTTGTACCCTTGTAGGGAAAAACAATATAATCAAAAGTATAAACGGGATAGAGATAAAAACAATCTGGGCAGTCTGGGCAAATGAGCTGTCTATTAAGGCAAGACATATATAAGGAAGAGGTAAAATCATACTAAATGCCAGAGCCCATCTTCCTGCCCTGGGCTCCTGCTCACGAAACGACACAAAAACGACATAGAGTAATAGACTAAATATGATCAGTCCGAAGGCCAGACATAACCAGCCGAACCATGTTATTTCGCTTTTAAGCATGATCCAATATAAAAAAGATTGTAATATAAATCAGAAAAATTCTCTGCTTTCTAATATCTTTAATCTCCGCCCACTGGCGTGATCGTTGCTTCATCCCTTCCCCCGCCAAATATAGGCGCCATTGCGGTAAAGTAGTTCGTGGTTAATAAAAGTTTGTTTGCAGCCTCGGATTGCGTTATGCTATTGTAGCCAAAAACTTTGTTATTTCCGCCTAGCGGATCGCCTTGGGAGATTAGCAAAATTTTACAAAACGGAATAATTTATTTCTCGCAGCGGCGCAATGTAAAGATTTTTCTCACAGAGACGCAGAAAAATAATTTTTTATAATATCTTTTTTAATTCGTGAAATTCGTCAAAATTCGTGATAATTCGTGGACAAGTTTTTTTTGATTGCAGCCTTGAGCTACGGTATGAATAGACCAGGCTAATTAATGCTTGAAGGGAAATTTGACTGGCGCAAACCAAATATGTAAATTTAAAGATTACAGAAGAGGGTATCTGTTAAATATTACATGAGCGGGGCTATAGCTCAGCTGGGAGAGCGCTGCGTTCGCAATGCAGAGGTCAGCGGTTCGATCCCGCTTAGCTCCACAAAGCCAGGTCCCACGCAATAGTTCTTCACCCAACCCCGTCAGGTCCGGAAGGAAGCAGCGGTCAGTGAATGCACTATGTGCCGTGGATTAACCTGGCTTTTTGATGTTTTTTTTATGAAATTTGTGATTTGATATTTTTGTTGTAAGTTCAAATACCTTAAATTTGTAAAGATTGATTTATTTGAATCATGGGTAAATAATTGTCTCGCCCAGTAATCCAGGGTAATTTTTTTTGGATATTTAGAATGCCTTCTCTGCTATTTGCGGCAATTTAAAATAAAACAGGACACTAAGAATACTCAATGGACTCAAAGTTTATTTAGATATTTTATTAATTCTCTGAGGTCTTTGAGGATTCTTTGAGTACTTTGTGTTTGAAGAAAATCTCGTGCAACAACTCAGCGACGAGACGTCTTCTTTTTGTATTTATTATTTTGTATTTTGTATTAGAACTGACATAATTGAAACTATCTCATTTAGCCTATATCAAACCATAGAGTAGATCGAAATTCATGACCTATATCGTAATTGCCAGACGCTGGCGTCCACAAAAATTTGAAGACATTATTGGCCAGGATCATGTCTCACAGACATTAGCAAATGCCATTGAAAAAGGCCGAATAGCACATTCCTATATTTTTGCCGGTCCACGGGGAGTAGGTAAAACAACAGCAGCAAGAATATTGGCCAAAGCCCTGAATTGTGAAAAGGGCCCTGCCCGGGAGCCCTGCAACACCTGTGCTATCTGTGAATCGATCACGAAGGGAAGTTCTCTGGATGTATTAGAAATTGATGGAGCATCCAACAGAGGGATCGATGAGATACGTAATCTGCGTGATAATATCCGTTTTACGCCGAGTCAGGGGAAATACCGTATTTATATTATCGACGAAGTACATATGCTTACGAAAGAGGCCTTTAATGCCCTCTTGAAAACGTTGGAAGAACCGCCTGAGCATGCTATTTTCATTTTTGCCACGACTGAAATCCACCGGGTACCGGCTACGATACTCTCTCGGTGTCAACGATTTGACTTTAAACGCATGCTCACCAAAACCATTATTGAACACCTGGGAAAGATTTGCACTGAAGAGAAAATTGATATCTCCCATGATTCTTTGTTACAAATTGCTAAAAAGGCTGATGGTTCCATGCGTGATGGACAAAGTATCCTGGATCAGATAATATCCTATTCCGGGGATAAGATCGAACTTGAAGAAGTTGCTTCAGCGTTGGGAATTATCGATGATGACGTTTATTTTACTTTTACTGAGAAGATTCGTGCGGGTGATTTAAAGGCGATCATTGAACTCTGCCAGGATATTTATCGTGATGGTTACGATCTGGCTGAATTCCTGGTCGGATTTGAAGAACACCTGAGAAATCTTTTGGTCACGAAAGCCCTGGGACAAACAGATTTGCTGAATGTTTCTGAAGCTTACGCAGAAAATTATCTTCAGGTGAGTAAAAACATCGCGGAAACTGATCTCCTTAGATATCTTCAGCAGATTGGGGAGTTACAAAATAGTCTAAAATGGACAACCCAATTTCAAATGAAGTTTGAAATTGGGCTTCTGAAACTGGCCAAAATGCCTTCCACCCAGGATATTGAGACCTTGCTCGAAAAGCTGGATCTGTTAAAAAAAAAAACTGAATCAGTAACCCCGGATTCTGAACCTGACATACGGGAAGATGAAGAGAAGCAGGAAGAGGAATTTGTTCCTGCTCTTACTTTAGAGCGAACTCAATTTTTCTGGAACCAATTAATAGAAAATTATAAAGAATCAAAGGTGAATTTATCCAATGCATTACAGCTAGGCAAACCTGTTGCATTGAATGATTCGCTGATATCTTTAGCGTATTCTAAAAAAGATTCATTCCATATCAACTGGTTTAAAAAGAATCAACGGATCATTGAAAATCAGTTCAGAGAAAACTTTAAAACACCCATTAATTTTATTATCGAAGTAATCGAAACCGGGGAAGAAGAATCATTACCCGAGACAAAGACACTTGACCGCGACACCCTCGGAAAAAGCATTAAAGAAGATCCATTGCTCAATAAACTTGTCGATGAACTTGGATTAGAAATTACCTGAAAGGAGAGTCACATTGAAACCGAATATGGCCCAAATCATGAAACAGGCCCAAAAGATGCAGGAAGAGATGCAGAAAGTACAGGATAACCTTGAAGATATAAGGGTTGAAGCCGCCTCAGGCGGTGGTATGGTAAAAGTAGAAGCAAATTGTAAACTCAAAATTTTATCCATAACGATCGAAGATGAAGTTTATGAAGATGACAAAGAAATGCTGGAAGATCTTGTCATAGCTGCCGTTAATCAGGCTATAAGTAGTGCCCAGGAAAAGGCAAATGAAGAAATGCAAAAAATTACCGGTGGACTTATGGGTGGAATGAATTTACCGGGTGGTTTAAAGTTCCCAGGCATGTAATATGGCAGATTATTTTCCTCAGGCTCTTGAAAACCTGGTCAGTTTTCTGAATCAATTGCCAGGCATCGGAAGAAAAACCGCGCAACGCCTGGCGATTCATATATTAAAAGCCCCAGAAGATGAAACGCGGGGATTATCAGCAGCACTTTTAAAGGTGTTGAAGGAAATCAAGTTTTGCAAGATCTGTTTTAATATAACAGAAACTGAAGAGTGTAATATTTGTATGAATCCACGCAGAGACAAATCTATTATCTGTGTTGTTGAAGATATTGTCGATATCTTTGCGATAGAAAAAAGCCATGAATACGGAGGTGTTTACCATGTGCTCGGTGGCGTTATATCGCCGCTTACCGGTGTTTTACCTGAAGATCTGCGAATATCTGAGTTGATTAGACGGGTAGAAGCAGATGATATAAATGAGATTCTCCTTGCCTTGAATCCCAGTACGGAAGGCGAAGCAACAATGATTTATCTTTCAAAATTGCTCCATCAAAGTGGAAAAAGGATAACCCGCATCGCCAGTGGTATCCCTCTCGGTGCTCATCTCGAGTTTGTTGACAATGCTACAATAGGGCGGGCAATCCTCAGCCGCCGGGAAATGTAATTTCCTGTTAGAATTTCCACTCCCACCCCTCGTAGGCTAATTCGGCCCCATTAAATATTGCCTTAGCATTTTTCTCTATGGATTCAAGCATATTATCATCATTATTGGGATCATGGTGAAATAATAACAGCTTTTTTGCCTTTGCTTTAAGTGCCGTTTCACAGGCCATTTCATAATTACTGTGCCCATAGCCCTGAAACTGCAGATATTGTTCAAGGGTATATTGCGAATCATGCATTAATACATCACAGCCTTCCGCAAATCTGATCAATCGTTGATCACTCCCGGCATATTGCTCTACATCTGTTGCGAAAACAAGCGAGTGACCGCCATTTTCAATGCGGTAATTAAAACTACCGTCTTTGGGATGGAAATAGTATTTCATATTTTTGACCACCAATTCTGCCAGATCGGTTGAAGTCGTTTCAATCTGACCGATTTGCGGTTCCGGATGCCCTTCTAAAAAATACACGACCATGTTTTCATCTATATTTTCAAAATCCTTTGTAGCACGGAACTCATCCATAGAGACAGGGAAATATTGTGGTTCAACGAACGTACGTAAAATATCCTCGATATCGACACCAAGTGTCGCAGGTCCAAAAATGTGAATATGGACATTGGGAATAAACAGAGGAACAAAATATGGAAATCCGATAAGATGGTCAATGTGTGTATGGGTGAAAAACAGGGTAATATGAAAAGGCTTTCTTGACTCTTTTTTATGATTCAATATTTCAGGCACCAATTCTCTTCCTAATTGAATGATGCCAGAACCAGCATCAAATACCAAAATATGTTCACGCGTGCGCGTAAACAGGCAGGTAGTATTTCCGCCATATTTCGTTCCTCCGGATGGTGCAATTGGGTAACTTCCGCGGACACCATATATCTTTGCCATAAACCGATGATCTTTCATATACCTTTTCTCCAGTAAATTCTGTGCTGATACACATCGTCGGCAATATTTATGCTATCTAAATATAAAAACTATTTGTTTGCCCGAGGCCTCAGAGATTTTCAATGGATAGAAAATTAGACATTAGATGACAAAATAAAACGCAGAGAGCTCCCGTCTGAGCCGGGCAAGCAAAGAACGCAAAGGAAATGTACGATTAAAAATCAAATAGTCCGATCTATTCATAAACTACGGACACGAAGGTAGAATTGTTAAATCATATGCAGCGTATCCAACCGGGTGAATAATTCAGGATAGATATTTCATATAGTTTTATAAATAATCTCTGCATGCCCCAGGTGGTTCAGACGGTGTTCTCTGTGTTTAAAACGAAACTATCGTATAATTAATTAACCATGGAAAATCCCTGAGACTTCGGGGCGCTATGATTCTGACTCGATTTTTTTTATTTTATCCCGAAGATCTGCTGCACGTTCGTATTCCTCGTTCTCGACTGCTTTTTTCAGGTCGCTTTTAAGCTGTTCCAGCGTATCCGTCACAGATTCGAATGTATAAGTTTTTTGATCTTGTTCCTCTCTCTCTTTGTCTGAATCATAAGAGCCCACATTCATGACCTCTTCATCAACAAAAATAGGAATCATTGTTCGGACAGCCATGGCAATCGCATCGCTGGGTCTGGCATCAACATCCCAGTATTTTAATTTCTTTTTAAGACGGATAATGGCAAAATAGGTATTATTTTTGAGTTCTGTAATCAGCACACTGTCGATTTTTGCCCCACAGGATTCCAGAATACTCAGGGTTAAATCATGGGTAATCGGACGAGGAGGTTTTATATTTTCAAGCCCGAGGGCGATCGATTGCGCCTCATACTCCCCAATCACTATCGGCAGGGTACGATCTCCGTTCTTTTCTTTGAGAATGATACCACTGGCCTGGGATTGGGTTAAAAAAATGCCATTTACACTTACTTCAATCATTCGGACTCTTACTTTCTATAAATTAGTCGATAGCCTCTACTGAGGTTACCTCAGGAACCTGGGTCTTTAGAATTCTCTCAATTCCCTGTTGAAGTGTGATCTTTGACATGGGACAATCACCACAATTACCAGTCAGCTTAACAATCACCCTTCCATCTTCATTGACTTCTACAAGTTCTACATCGCCGCCATCCGCCTGCAATCCTGGCCTGACACTATCTAAAGCCCTTAATACACGATCTTTCATTTCTTTTTCCTGTTCTCAACCTATATATTATTTGCTAAAAAATTATAAAAATAAATCACAAAGTCAATGGCTTTTTAGATTTTGTCATAATTCCCGGCCATAAAACACATAATCAGTATTAAATTTATTCTCTAATCTATATTCGGATACTTATTTAACAACATAAATCGAAAAATGTTCTCTCATTTTTTTTCCTGTTGCTCGTATTTGTACTAATTCCGATTGAACTGTTTACTAATTTCGGTTAAATTTGTAATTTCTTCATCAATCATGAAGGCCAAGATCAATACTAAAATTTAGATGATATTATAAACGCTGATTTCGCTGAGCACGCAGAGAGAAGTATTATATCTTTGCGGAACTCTGCGTACTCTGCGTTTGAAGAGAATCTAACCGCAGAGAATACACATTGTGCTTTTTGAGATTTTAATTCAAAATTCTTTGACACTACAGACCTATAAGGGGAAGACTAGGTGATAAATCCATATATTTTTCGTGAATATGATATCAGGGGAATCGTTGGACAGGATTTAACGGATGAGGCTATTGCTCTCCTGGCCCGCGGCTATGGTACATTCTTTAAACAGGCAGACGTAAACAGCATCTCAATTGGAGGCGATGTACGTCTTTCAACTAACCATATTCGCAGCATTCTTATCGATGAAATAACCAGGTGCGGAATCCATGTGATTGATATAGGAGAAGTACCAACCCCGGTTCAATATTTTAGTATGTACCACTTGCCGGTAGATGCTGGAATAATGATTACAGGAAGCCATAATCCACCCGATTATAATGGTTTTAAACTTACCTTGAAAAATGCACCCGTTTTTGGTAAGGATATACAAGAGATCAGAGAGATTATCGAATCAAATCGTTTTACTCGCGGCCGGGAAACATCCGAGAAGATATTAGTGACGGCTGATTACCTCAAATATATTAGTGATAATATCAACATTCAGAGACCGTTAAACATTATCCTGGATTCAGGGAATGGGGCCGCCGGTTCAGTGGCAGGTCCCCTGTTCAAAGCATTAGGGCAAAATGCCCGCGATATTTTTCCTGAACCTGATGGAAATTTTCCAAATCACCACCCCGATCCGACGGTCGTAGAGAATATTCAGGATCTGATTCACACCGTGAAGGATGAAAAGGCTGATTTCGGCGTGGGATATGATGGTGACGGTGATCGCATCGGTGTCGTCGATGAAAAGGGCGAAATTATCTGGGGAGATCTGTTACTCATATTGTTCAGCCGGGATATCCTGCAACAAAAACCCGGCAGCCCGGTAATATTTGAAGTAAAATGTTCTCAGGCACTCCCGGAGATGATCGAAAAATTTGGCGGTAAACCGGTGATGTGGAAAACCGGCCATTCACTGTTGAAAAAGAAGATGAAAGAAATCAACGCCCCTTTGGCCGGTGAGATGAGTGGTCATTTATTTTTCGCCGATCGTTATTTTGGCTATGATGACGCCATTTATGCTTCTGCCCGGCTCGCTGAATTATTGGCGAAAACTGAACAAAAATTATCCGATTTACTGGCAGACGTACCACGATACTTTGTCACGCCAGAACTGCGTGCGGAAACAGAAACGGACGAGATAAAATTTAACATCGCCTCAAAGGCCAAAAAGTATTTTTCAGAACATTACCCGGTTATTGATATTGATGGTGTTCGGATATTGTTTGAAGACGGTTGGGGACTTGTACGTGCCTCAAATACCCAACCGGTGATTGTTTTAAGATTTGAAGCTAAAACACAACAGCGGTTGGAAGAAATAAAATCATTGGTTATTGATAAACTGAAAGAATTTGGGGAAATTCAGATTTAGATTTATTTTCTAGTGCGCCGCAACGATTTTTTACTTTATTTTTGTATTAATACATCTCTGCCCCACCTACGGTGGGGAATCTTAAAAAACATTTACGATTATAATATAAAGATAAAGTTTGTCCTCTTTCTAAAGGACTGTATTAACCACGGATTAACACGGAAAAATACACGGATCTATTATTTTTATAAAA
>SDBT01003874.1_pt1 | contig 25691 bp, 20 predicted proteins | sample 2277101 | NCBI WGS metagenome assembly SDBT01 (sample SAMN10404973, study PRJNA504765) | marine sediment metagenome | isolation source: marine sediment core GS10_PC15, 103 cmbsf | place: Arctic Ocean: Southern Knipovich Ridge | collected 2010 | reverse complement strand
GAAGTTGCTCAACAACCAACGGTTGCTGTGTAGCTGTGTTTGAGGTACTGCAGGCAGTTGCTGCAATAGCCATAATTACAATTAGACCAGCTATCCAAAATAGTTTCTTCATTAATACCTCCGTAATTACGTCCATATTAAGTTATAAATGTTAATTTTTGTATTAATGATATATAAGACAAATTTTGTAAATTTTAAAAGTATTTCGCCAATTTTTTTTATAAGAAATCCCCTGAACAGTTTCCGGGGATTTCTTATGTTTGGGATATATTGTTTATTGCAAACCGTATATTTCACCAAACTTGCTGTTAAGATATTTAATATACGGCTCCGGTGTGATTTTTGAACCCGTGATCTTTTGAACAAGCTCCTGAGGTTCATATTTTGCTCCATGGACATGGATATTTTCCCGCAGCCATGCCAGGATCACATCAAACTCAGCGTTCTCGATCTTCCCCTCCAAATCTTTAATTTCTTCAGACAATTTTTCCCATAATTGCGTGGAAACTAGATTTCCCAAAGCGTAAGTTGAAAAGTAACCAAACCCACCGAAAGACCAATGCACATCCTGCAGAATTCCCTCAGCATCATTGGATGGAATAATCCCAAAATATTCCTCGAATTTTTGATTCCATGCATCCGGGGCATCCTTCACTGCCATACTGCCTTCCATTAAAGCAATTTCTAATTCCAGTCGAAGCATTATATGCAGGTTATAAGTTGCCTCATCAGCTTCCACCCGGATCAGGGAAGGCTCAACCGCATTTATGCCGCGATAGAATTTTTCTAAGCTGACATTTCCCAATTGGCTTGGGAATAATTCCTGTAATCGAGGGTAAAAATGGCTCCAGAATTGCTTTGATCTGCCAACCAGATTTTCCCACATTCGAGATTGTGATTCATGCACTGCCATTGAAGCCCCGTCTGCCAAAGGAGAACGATTTAGATTCTGAGCGATACCCATTTCATAGAGCGCATGGCCGCATTCATGAAATGTGCCAAACATAGCAGTAGGTAAATAATTTTCATTTACGCGAGTTGTAATCCGAACATCATTGATTCCAAAGCTTGTGGTGAATGGATGAGCAGACTTATCCTGGCGCCCATGTTTCCAATCATAACCAAACTTTGTGATTACTTCCTTTCCAAAATCCCATTGTTTTTTTTCTGGAAAATTCAAGTAGAGGAAAGACCGGTCAACCTTTTCCTTTTCACTGATTGCTTTAATCAATTCAACCTGCTTTGGGAGAAGAATATTAAATATCTCTTGGACCTCACTAGTTTTCATTCCGGGTTCAAAATCATCCAGAAGCGGATCATATACATGATTCCAGGGTTGAAAGAAATCAGCATATTCCCGCCTGAGCTCAACTAGGCGCTCCAGATTGGGCTGGAACATGGCAAAGTCAGATGCTCCTTTTGCCTTTTCCCAGACAGATTGAGCCACAGTCGATTCTCGAGCAAATTCTGTCACATATTCAGTAGGTACTTTGGACTGTTTATCGAAATTTCGCTTTGCCACCTTAACTAAGCGCGCATCATCAGAATCATGATCCAACTGTTTTGAATATTCAGTTAAATCATCAAGCAATTGTCCCATCTCATCTGATGTAAATTTTACGTGTTGTATCTTCTCTATTGTAGCTATTTGCTCACCACGATCAACTGCTGCACCCTCAGGCATATTGACCAATTGGTCCCATCCTAAAACAGCACTGGCGGCGCGCAAATCAGCGAGTTCTGCTAATTTCTCTTTCAATAACTTCATCTTTTCTTCCAAAACGTTCTCCTTAGATTTTTAAACAATCTTCCAATGTAATTTCTCTCTCTTTAGAGCCGCCAACACTTCTGTGGAAATATCGATGGATGCTTGTTTTTGGGCCTCCGCCGTTTGGCCGCCGATATGTGGTGTGGCAATGACTTTAGGATGGTTGATTAATTCCTGGTTTGCGGGTGGTTCACTCGCATAGACATCCAGCGCAGCGCCGGCAACTTTACCCGAGTTCAATCCATCCAATAACGCATTCTCATCAATAATCCCTCCACGGGCAGCACAAATTATAAAGACACCCTCCTTCATTTTGGAAATTGCCTCGTCATTGATAAGGTTCCTGGTTGTTTCCGTCAATGGAGTATGAATCGTAACGAAATCTGATTTTTTGATCACCTCATCAAACGGCAAGAGTTCTCCTCCATCAACCTGCGTCGTTTCTGGAGTTAAGAAAAGATCAAATGCATTAATCCGCATGCCAGCAGAAATAGCTATTTTTCCTACCATTGAGCCAATTCGTCCATAACCGATAATACCGAGGGATTTCTTATCTAATTCAACTCCCACAAGTTCTTTCTTGAGCCATTTTCCTTTTTTCATTCCCTCATCCGCCCGAGGAATTTCTCTGGCTATAGAAAATATAAATCCCATCGTCAGTTCTGCTACTGATTTAGTTGTTGCCTCGGGAGCATTCACAACCGTTATCCCATTTTCTTTAGCTGCTTGCAGGTCAATATTATCGACCCCAACTCCACAGCGGCCTACCACCTTTAATTTTTTTGCTTGATTAATAACCTTTTTCGTTATCTTTGTCCGTCCCCTTACTATTACAGCATCATAATCGCTGATCTCTGATAACAATTCTTCGGCAGTTATACCTTTTCGGTCATCAACTTCAGTTACATGATTGAGTATTTCCTTGCCTGTTGCTTGTAAACCATCTGTAAGTAATATTCGCCAAGAATTCATTTCAAGAACCTCCTTAACAAGGGAATAAATATATTTAATGAATTATTCTTTATTATTGAATATTCAGATTTCTCGTTTTTTCCGCCATTTGACACATACGATTATTATATGAGTGAAAAATTGATAACTATACCGTTATTGTCAATAATCTTTACTCATATCTGAGCGCCTCAACCGGTTCTAAATTAGCTGCACGGTTTGCTGGATAGATCCCAAAGAACAAACCCACCGCTGTGGAAAATATCGTAGCTAAAAGAATTGCATCCAATCCTACTACAGGAGAGAATGGTGTACCGCTTGCTGCTGCTATTTTGCCTACAATGGCTGAGATGATCCATCCAAATATTATTCCAATAAAACCACCGAATAAGCTCAATAAGATGGATTCTGCAAGAAATTGAGTTAGGATGTCCACCTTCTTGGCACCAACAGCTTTCCGAAGGCCGATTTCTTTCGTCCGTTCAGTAACGGAGACCAGCATAATATTCATAATGCCGATGCCACCAACGAGGAGAGAAATCGCTGCAATACCACCTAGAAAAATTGTAAATACATTCGTAATTGTTCCAGCAAGGGATAGAAAATCCTCTTGTGTGAAAATTGTAAAATCATCGGCACCCAATTCAGTTCGATGTCGGGTTCGTAAAATCTGAGCAATCTCCTCATAAACAAAAGGAACCGAGTTCGCATCAATTGCCTGGACAAATACCACATCCACGTGGTCCCGCTCCCGATTCAATAAGCGAACTCTTGCTGTTGTGATAGGAACCAGAATCACGTTATCCTGGCTTCCAAATGATCCGCCCCCTTTTGCTTCAAGAACACCTATCACGCGGAATGGCTGGCCATCAATACGGATAGTTTCACCTGTCAAGAATTCTCTTCTCCCGAATAATTTATCCGCAACTTCCGGACCAAGTAGGGCAACCGATGCACGACCATTCACATTATCATCAGTAATGAAACTGCCTTCTATCAGGTCATAATTCCGCACATATTCATATTCCGGCGTGACACCCCTTAATTCAACCGATGTGGTTTTCCCTTCATAAGCGACTCCCATATTCCCAGTGACGATTGACGCTACGGCCTCAATATGCGGTGCTTGAAATACATCAGAAAATGCCGAAACATCACCTACGGTTAAGGGCTGTTCGTTTCGGATATCTTGCTGCAAATTACCCTGGAACACAAATAAAAGGTTTGTACCGATTCCGCTGATCGAACCAATAATCGTATCCTGGGCGCCCGTACCAACTGCCAGCATCGCGATCACAGCAGCCACGCCAATCACAATTCCAAGGATAGTTAATGCAGCTCGCAGTTTATTTGCGGCCAAACTCTCCAGCGCTTCTCTAATAGATTGTGCGACATTCATTTCTTTTTCTTTCCTTTCACCAATCCATCATAAAGCTCAATCACTCTTTCTGTTTGTTTTGCGATCTTCGGGTCATGCGTTACAACAATCAAAGTCGTTCCAAATTCCTTATTCAGATTAAGCAGAAGATCCATTATCTCTCTTCCAGACTTGGAGTCAAGATTACCAGTCGGCTCATCTGCCAAAATCATTGATGGATTATTAACGATAGCGCGTGCCATCGCTACTCTTTGCTGTTCACCTCCCGAAAGCTCTGTCGGTTTATGTTTCAACCGATTTCCTAGACCAACTGATTCTAATGCTTGAACAGCTTTCTCCCGCCTCCCCTCAGTAATTCCCGCATAGCGAAGAGGTAATTCAACATTAATCAATGCGGTTGAACGTGACAGTAAATTAAAATTTTGAAAAACAAACCCAACCTTTTTATTACGTATACTCGCTAGTTGGTCATCAGTCATGTTTGATACCAATTGACCATCCAGATAATATGTCCCTGATGTTGGACGGTCCAGGCAGCCGATAATATTCATCAATGTAGATTTTCCTGAACCTGATGGTCCCATAATGGACACAACCTCCCCGCGTTCAATTTTTACAGATACTCCACCCAAAGCATTGACTTTTACTTCCCCCATTTGATACACCTTTGCGATCTCCTTGGTGTGGATTACATTATCTTTTTTTACCATCTCCTATCTCTACCTCACAAATGCAGGAGGTCCCCCGTTAGTTACAAATTCCATTGGAGGATTTAATACAATCAGGTCACCTTCCTCAATATCACCAGCAACGATTTCAGAATAAATATCAGAAGAAGAGCCAAATTCAACCTTAACCTCTTGCATTTCACCGCCCCTCAAAATATATATTACGCGACGCCCTTCTTTAAGCCTTACTGCCCGATTAGGAACTGAAAGCACATCTTTGATCTCGCTAACTATAATATTCACGGCCGCGGTCATTCCAGGACGAACTTGCGCGGTGGGATCTGTTATTTGCAAGGTAACCAGAAAATCAACACCACTTCCAATATCATTCCCAACAGAGGATACTTCTACTACTTTCCCAGTAAAAGTTTCTCCGATAATTGCATCAAACGTAAGATCTGCATTTTGCCCAACTGTAATTCGATTTATATCTACTTCAGATATCTCTACTTCCACGAACAATTCAGAAAGATCGTCAATCCGGAAAGCACTGCTGCCAGTAGCTACTTCATCGCCCACCTTTGGAAATGCTTTCGTAACAGTTCCACCAAATGGAGATTCTATTTTCCCGAATGATACAGTCGCTTCTGCTGCTGCAACTTTTGCTTCAGCAGCGCTGATATCATCCGTATTGGGCCCATCTTTCACGCGCCCCCATTCTCTTTGCGCATCTTCTAATTGTGCTAAAGCAACATCATAATCCGCGAAATCTTCCGCGACCTGTCGATCATATGCTTTTCCGAGAATGTAATTCAGTGTTCGTAAAGTTTTGTCACGCTTTATTTTCTCTTCATTTAAAGATTCCTTAGCTTTTAATTTCTGCAGATCAGCATCATCAAGATCGGCTAAATTATCATAAGCAAGTTTCACTACCTTATAGTTCTCTTCCGCATTTAAGAAATCAGATCGGGCAGTGAATATTCTTTCATCCTTTGCACCATTGTAGTTCCATTCATCCCGGTCATCCTCCGCATTCCTCAGCTTTTGTTCTGCTTCCAATAGATTAATATATGCCAATGCGCTTTCTGTATTTGAATTGACTATATCTTCTAGTGCTCGTTTCGCGGAAACAAGATCAGCTTGCGCGAGAATCACTGATTGCAGCAATGTATTATCTGCTAATTCAGCTAATATATCACCTGGCTCGACTATATCGTTTACCACAGCATACACAATATCTACGCGTCCGGTTGTCTCCCAATTCAGTTCAACCGATTGATTCGGTTCAACAATTCCAGTCGCGCCAACAATCGCGGTCAAATCTCCTCGTTCGATTATTGCAGTTTGAAAATCTCCATTAATATCATCTCTCGAATTTAATATACTAAATAACAAGATTATGATTACCAATAATAAAAACGCCCCGCCTATCACCAGATATGGGCGTTTCTTAAATAAAACTATAAGCATATTTAGAAAACTTGTTTTAGGCGCTTCATCGGCAGCAAGCTTTCTTCCCTTTTTCTTAACCATTAATACCTCTTATATCTTAAATTATTCAATTTAATTTAGTAAAAACTGGAATTGGCTTCTAAATGTTATCGGTGATCAGATAAGCAAATACCGCAATGGTAGTTTCATGTAGCAGTTCTTCACACGTGTAATCCATTGGCTTTTTACCGCAATGGTGGAAGATCAATGGCGCATTCATGATCGCCATCACTGTTACAGCAGCAAGCTTCGGGTCACGTTGAATGAATTCCCCCTTCTCCATTCCGAGTTCAAGCAATTGGGAGATGTTTTTCAAACTTGGCTCCAAATGACGGAAAGAATGAACCTTCTCCTTCCCCTTCCCTTCTTCCTTTGGAGTTAGCCAGAATAAGCGGTAGATCTTCGGATGATTGAGCGCAGTTTCTGCATAATCTTTTAATACAACCTTCAGAACCTCAATAACTGGTTCCGTGCGTGCTTTCTCCAACAATCCTCCAAAATGCTGATCTATTCGTTTTTGCTGGCGGTCAATGAGAGCATTCATAATCTCTTCGCGGTTTTCAAAATATGTATAGAAAACCATGTGTGAAACACGTACTTTTTCGGCAATCATTCGGATGCTTACTTTCTCTGGACTTACCTCATCCAACAATTCGATGACTGCATCCATCATCTTATTGCGCATTGACAGAATTTTTTCTGGTGAATTTTTTGGTCTGGCCATTTATAATCCTTTTTATTTATATTTACTATTCCTATGTATAATTTATATAACCTTTATCTCTTCTTGTCAATACAACAATCTATAAGCAATTTATTAACATTATTCTCTTTACTTTTAACACCAAGATATAATTTCTTGGAAATGCGAAAAGAAAATATACCAAAAATATTCCACTTTATGCTTTCGGTTATGATCCTTATTTTGGTCATCACGACCAGTACCTGGTATCCAACTGATGCTATTGATAGTGTCCACCAATTCACTAGATCATTCGAATTTGATTACATTAGTTGGGAAATTAATGCTGGGTGGAAAAAAATATCACTTTTCAGTCTAGGACCAACGCATCATCTGAGTGATTTCCAGCAGCGAATAATTGTTAGTGATTATTTCAAACTTCTGAATTCATCAAACGAATTACAGCGAAAGATCACAAAAACCTACAGTGACCCGCAAATTTCCTCGCCAGAAAAAGAAGCTTTACAGCTTGAAAAAGAGTTGAATAAAATAGCTCACTTATTAAATCTGCAACAGCATATTGCTGAGTCTGTTCTTCAATATCAAATAGGTCGAGCAATTAATTCACTTGGCATAACGGATATCAAAACGCCATTTCCGCCAATTCTTTTCCAAACGACAAAATTACCTAAGCATTTAATTATCTCTCCTCGAGATGTCATCATTCAAGAAAAAAGTGTTTCGTTAAGTGCCGATATAGCGATCAATGAAATTATCAAATTAGAAAATGACGTGGAAGAAAATCTAAATTATTCTGCGTTGGTTGTTCCTGTTGGAGGTGTTAGCACATACCCGACAATGGTCATAAATACAACAGATATAAAATATTTAATTGAAACCGTTGCGCACGAATGGACTCACAATTATTTATCTTTACGTCCATTAGGAATTCGATATACATCGTCACCAGAGCTGCGTATAATGAATGAAACAGCTGCATCTATCGCCGGCAGCGAGATTAGCCAAGTAGTGATTGAAATTTTTTATCCCGACCTTATTGAAATTATTCCAATCCTACCCAGAACTTTCCAGACTTCATTCCCCACCATAAAACCATTTCAATTGCAAAGCTTCAATTTTTCAAAAGAAATGTACCAGACAAGAATTAAAGTAGATGATTTGCTCACGGTAGGAAAAATTGATGAGGCTGAACAATTCATGGAATCGCAGCGTTTGTACTTCTGGGAGAATGGATATCAGATCAGGAAATTAAATCAGGCATATTTTGCTTTTCACGGCGCCTATGCCGATGAACCCTTCAGTGCAGCGGGAAGAGACCCGGTTGGGGATGATGTTCGCCTTTTTCGCGGGCGGCAAACATCTCTTGCATCTTTCATTAGAAAGATAAGCTGGATGTACAACTACTCCCAATTAAAGATAGCTTCAAGAGTCTTCTAACTTTTTCTCCATTATAGAAAATTGCTTATTCCTTCTTTAATTTCATATCTACGTATATCCGTTATAATCAAGCAACATCGATCTTAAAATTAGTAATGTTTAATTGAAAAATACAGAAGTTGATTTCAAAATATTAAAAGACACGCCTTTAATGATTATCATTTCAGGCCCTTCGGGTGTTGGAAAAGATTCAGTCTTAAGAGCATTGAAAAATTGCGATCTGCCACTTCATCATGTCGTGACCGCAAACACTCGAAAGCCCAGACCAGGCGAAGTGGAAGGTGTAGATTATTTCTTTGTAACTAAGAAACAATTTGAAGAGATGATTCACAATGATGAGCTCATTGAATATTCCAAGGTATATCAGGATTACAAAGGAGTACCGAAATCTGGAGTAAAGAAAGCTATCAAAACTAATAAGGATGTTATCTTCCGATTAGATGTGCAGGGCGCGGAAAAATTAAAAACGCTTTATCCAAACTCCATTCTGATATTCCTTACTCCTCCAAACCAGGGAGACTGGTTCGAAAGATTGAAGGGGAGACGATTAAGTAAAGAAAAAGATCTGAATATGCGAATCGAAACAGTTCGGGCTGAATTAGAAAAAGCATTCATGTTTGACTACATAGTAGTAAACGCACAGAACAAGCTATCTAAAACTGTTGAGATCATTGAAGCAATTATCACTGCCGAACACCATAAAACCCATAAACACGAGATCAATTTATAAATCACACGAAAAAAATGAAAATAAAATTCTCCTATTCCTATTTACTCATTGCAATCTCAATAGTTTTCTTTACTTTACAAAATATTGCTGAATGGCTTTTTGGCTATGATTTACTTCTCTTTTATGGAGCAAAAATTAACCAATTCATTCTAGAAGGGGAAATTTGGCGCTTTCTAACACCAGCATTTCTACATGGGTCAATAGTTCATCTAGGCTTCAATATGTATGCTATTTATTCAATCGGTCCGTCACTTGAACGGAAGTATGGGAGCACATCCTTCATTCTTTTATATGCTATTGGTGCGGTTTTAGGAAACGTCTTCTCTTTCCTTTTCTCACCCAATATATCTTTAGGTGCATCTACGGCGATTTTCGGGTTGATTGCTGCCCAAGCAGTGTTTATCTATAAGAACAGGTACCTACTAGGAAGCGCTGCAAAACCCTTATTAACTAATGTTCTCTTTATGATTGCGGTAAATTTATTTCTGGGTCTATCACCCGGCATAGACAATTGGGGGCACATGGGAGGATTAGTGGGAGGTTTCCTTTATGCCTGGTTTGCAGGTCCCAGTTTTGGAATTTCCGAGAATCTATTTGGTGAGAATGTGATCATCAGGGAAAACAAAAGAATTTTTCTGGTAGCAATACTAATTCTTCTTACAGCAATTGGAATAGTTGGATTAGGTTTTTTTACTAAGCTAACTCGCTAGAAAATTTTTCACGATTGCCCCAAAATGAACCAGGGAAGGCATGAAAAATCCAGCCAATCCGAATACGAAGCAGTCAATAGCTCCAAAAGCCAGCCATCCAATCAAAATTTAAGCTCCTACTTGATATTTCCCAAGATATGCCAAATTTGAATCTTCCCCAACCAAAAAATGCCAGCCAGAATCATTGCCGCAGTAACAATCAAAGCATTTGCATAGACCATCACCTTTTGATGGTTTCAGCGATCAATAAGTGCTCCGGAAACTGGGAAAAGTAAAACGCGGGGAAGTAGAGCCACAAAAGAAGCCGTGGTAAGCACAGATGCAGAACCAGTTTTGTTGGCAGATATCAGATTAATAAGAATTGAACCAATTCACTTCCCAATAAACTAAAAGCCAACCCAACCCAGACTGAAAAATAAGTTTTTCAATTCAAGTGGAATTTTATGTACCACAGGAGTTACTCAATCAATACTTAGACCTGTTTTCCATTTTCATCATCAAAAACGTTAACTATTTTCCTCATCTCACTTTCTTCTATTATTGAGTGCATCAGTTCATCTATTCCAATCTCATCTAACTTGGAAATGAAGGGGACTCAAATTTTACTCCCTATTTTTTATTCATTTAATCAATTCTCACAAAACGATTTAATTGGATTCGATACTGAAAAGAATCCATCTCCCCTTTCTATCAATTACATTTTTAGGTGACCTATCATAATAAAAAACAAGTATTCTTCCTCCTTCATCTTTTACTTCGTAATAGGTTCTGCCAACCCCCCATGATCCTATTTTTCTTGCCCGCGCTAAATGCGTCATACGCATATTTCTTGCCTTATTTCCTTTGCGCTCATAATCAAACCAGGACGAAATCAATTCATTAACAATAAATATTTCTTCCCGCCATTTAAAGGAGATTGGGCAAGGCGGTTTCTTCTCTAAAATGAACTCCCTATCGAATACCACATCAATTTCTTCACTAATAAATTGTTTCATCTAAGTTTACTCATGGCTAAACATATCATAACGCTGATTAGATAATTTACAGATAACTTTTCCTGCTATGATATACTAACCGCGTTAAAATAGATTACTTATAGGAGAATAGTCGCATGAAAAAATTATTGATAATGCGGCACGCGAAATCTAGCTGGAAAAACTCGGATCTTGCCGACCATGAACGCCCATTAAAAAAACGTGGGAAAAACGATGCCAAAAGAATGGGTAAACTATTAAAATTAAAAAAAATCATCCCGGACCTGATTATTTGTTCAACCGCTTTAAGAGCGCAAGAGACAGCCGATCTTTTAGTTAAGAGTATGAAATATAAAAATGAACTCGTTTTCACCGACTCACTTTATATGGCAGAACCAAGAAATATTCTTATGGCTATTAATGATCACGCAAAAAACCAGAAAACAGTTTTGGTCATTGGTCACAATCCGGGATCTGAAGCCTTACTTCAAATCTTGACAGGGAAAGTAGAAAGTCTGCCAACTGCATCTATCGCTTATATCACAGCAAAAATTGATAAATGGAAAGATATTATTAAATGCAAAGATGTGAAATTAAAAAAATTGTGGCGGCCTAAAGATATTAAATAACTGAATTATTAATTGATATACTCACTGTTATCAACAGTGAGTTTTCTTTTAAATGTGGTTTCTATGAAGAGCAAATTGCAGGTTAATGATCAGTTAAATATTCAGGATTTAATTGCATCCATAAAACGAGTTAATGACATTCGTTATTCTTTGGATGGAAATAGCATTTTTTACTCAACCACCATTGATGGAAAAGGTAAGCTGTTTGAAGTCGCTGATACAGGAGAAGAGAGAAAACTTTCTAGGGATCTAAATGTGCGAGGTACTATCGGTTATGGAGGGGGTAGTTTTGATGTCAGCGAACATTTGGTTGTTGTATCTGAAAAAAGTGGAGGTATCTTCAAGATAAACCTGAAGACTAACCAACAAATTACAAGGATCACTCCTTCGCATGCAAGAACATCTTCTCCAAAAATCTCCCTTGATGAAAAATGGGTCTTGTATGTATATCAGCAGGATGAGATTAATGGCATTGGAATAACTCCTACCCATGGGCTTACCTGGCCCAAGCAATTGATTATGGGTTCGGATTTCTACATGCATCCCACCTGGCATCCAGATGGTGAAAGAATCGCATGGGCTGAATGGAATCATCCTCATATGCCCTGGGATGCATCCTGTATAAAGATCGGTCGTTTAGGTGGAATGCAGCTCAAATTAATTAAAGAAGATTACATTGATGGAAAACTAGATGCATCCGCAAATCAACCCCTGTTTTCACCCGACGGAAAATGGCTTAGTTATATTAAACGTAATGGAAACTGGGATGACCTTTTTCTATATAACTTAGACACACATGTTATCAAAACAATCGTCAAAGGAAATGAATTTCATCTTAGAATGCCAGATTGGGTTCAGGGATTGCACAGCTATCAATGGACAAGCGACAGCAGCACGATCTATATTATAAAATACCACAAGGGAACTGCCTCACTTTCGAAAGTATGCATTCATACATCGAAGTTGGAATCGATCAACATCTCTCCATATGACTGGGCTTCACAGATTGCAGTTTCCAGAACATCCAATGACGTTATGTTTATTGGATCATCAAAAAAAGAAACCAATCAGATTGTTCGTATTTCAAACAGCAAGGTTCTACCGAACCTTTTTAAAGACGACCATCAACAATATTTCGCTCCCGAAGCCCGTGAGATTTCTTTTCCTACTGACGATGATTCAATGGTATACGCCTGGTATTTTCCACCTCTTAAGCAAAAAAAACGGAGTGATTTGCCGCCGTGCATCATCAATATCCACAGTGGACCAACAAGCGTGAAACATTCCGGGTTCTCTTTAGATACTGCATTCTTCACATCCCGAGGATTCGCAGTAGTGCACTTGAATTATCGCGGCAGCGTAACCTTTGGATACAATTATCAATATGCCCTCCGTAGAAAATGGGGGGAAATAGAAATTCAAGATACTGTTTATCTGATTGACGATTTAAAAAATCGCGGTTTGGCAAATCTGGGTAAACTGGTGGTTATGGGCTCAAGCGCGGGTGGATTCAGTGCGCTGAATCTTCTAATCAAATTCCCGGGGTTGTTTAGAGCAGGAATTTGTAGTTATGCTGTCAGCGATCTTGTTGATGATGCTCAACATACACATAAATTTGAACGTTATTACCACCAATTCTTAACAGGCGATTTTTTAACTGAGTGTGATCGCTTTGTAAGCCGATCTCCAATCTCACATTTGCAAAAAATAAAGGACCCCATCGCATTATTTCATGGAACCGAAGATAAAGTTGTTTCTCCAAGTCAATCTCAAGAGATATTTGATTCATTGACCAAGCGCAACATCCCATGCATATTAAAGCTATACGAGGGTGAAGGGCACGGGTTTAGAAAGCAGAAAAATATTGAGGATTACTACAACACGGTCATCGAATTCCTGAACAAATATTTATAAAAAAGAGGAGATTAAATCTCCTCTTTCAAATAATCATCACTCACAGATTATTTCCGCATGAACTCCTCAATTGCATGCAAAAGAGCATCTATATCTTTCATGGAAGTTTCGCCCATCGTAGCGATTCGGAAAGTCTTTCCCTTCAGATCACCATATCCATTCGCAATACGCATCTGGTATTTTTCCATAAGAAAGGTGTTCAACTGCTGGATATCAAGATTCCGATCATTATTTATTGTCGCCACAGTTTTTGAACGAGAGCCCTCTTCGGCGAATGGTGTCATTCCATTTTCCAAAGCCCAATCATAAACTCGCTGTGACATAGCGCTGTGCCGAAGGAATCGATTCTCAATCCCTTCCGTAAAAATACGGTCCAATTGAAAATCGAGCGCATAAACAAGCGACACTGCCGGTGTCATAGCAGTTGTATTCTTGATGCGGTGTTTTTCCATTCTAAGCAAATCAAAATACCAACCACGATTCTGCACCGTTTTCGCTTTTTCTAAAGCTCGGTCAGTCACGCCAACCAGAGAAAGGCCTGGAGGAAGTGCAAGACATTTTTGTGAAGAGGTTAGTAGAAAATCCACGCCCCATGCATCCATTTCAACTTTTGAACCGCTCAATGATGAAACCGCATCAACAAGAATCATTGTATCCGGGCTTACCTCTTTAACCACCTGGCATAATTCCTTCAATGGATTTTCCACACCAGTTGATGTTTCATTGTGAACTATTAATACTGCCTCAAAATGCTTCTTTTTAAGCTGGTCGCTTAGCATATCGGGTGTAACCGCTTTTCCCCATTCAACATCAAACCGGACAGGGTTTTTTCCATTTGTTACAGCCACATCAAACCAACGCTGGGAAAATGCGCCATTCACACATGACAAAATATCCTGCTGGGCCAAATTCCGAACTCCAGCTTCCTGCATACCGGATCCTGTATGCGTACCAATTAATACGCGGAAATCAGTAAAAAATAATTTTTGTGATTTTTCTGCTGCGCTTCGATGAATAGCTTCATACTCTTTACTTCTGTGGGGTATTAAAGGTTGAGCCATTGCTTTGAGCACTTCAGGTGCAACATCAACAGGTCCCGGAACAAACATATGAGCCATAATTATCCTCCGTTTTCTTTTTTTTATCTGAGAATAAATGTTAATACAATTAAAAATACAAAAAAGAAAGCTGCTAAAGATCCAATTCTCCTCAGGTCTTTTTTTACATAACTATAATCAGGATTGAATTCCGACATGTTGGATTTGCTCTTTTTTACAGGCAGTTTCCTGTCAATCGGTAAATTCCTGTACTTTTTCTTTGATTTTTTACTCATTGATTCTCCTTTTCAATACCGTGCAGTTATCAAGATTATCACTAATTTTACTTTTGTTGTTTTATTGTATCGCTTGATTGAAATTTCTATTGAACAAATGTAACGATTCTTATTATATTATTTTTAATGTGCTCTGAATACATAATTAAGATAAAATTGATGGAATTATGAAGGAAAAATTTACTATGGCTGTTTTTCGGTAAAAGAAGAGCGGATTTTTACTTCTATTACCCCAAAAAGAGATTGGTAATTCCTCCTCCCGGCAGTTTTGGTGCACGTAATATCAATTAAAATATCCCGGAGTGAATCAAATATGGCGAATTGTTGTTTGACAAGATTAAATGGACTGGTCAAGTCCACTTTGAGCTTATTCAGTAAGAAAGAAATGGTTTAAAACAGGGTATTATTTTTCAAGAGAATGCAGATGAATATTTCAATTCGCGATCAAGCAGTGCTGGCTTGCCGGAGGTTACTTAGCCAATTAAACCGCGATCCAGCCACCCCAACATACGGTTGTTTCGATCGAAGGTATTGGGCGTGGAAATTAGTAGACTTTCCTGAAGCCACATTCCAACGCAATATCCTTCCCCTATGTTGGTTAATGGACCAACCAGAAATAAAAGATTCTGATAATCTTGTTGAATTCATCAAAGCAGGTCTCCTTTATGCATTTGCTATTCAGCATAAAGATGGGTCATTTGACCAGGCATATCCTAACGAGCACAGTTATGGTGCTACCGCTTTCCTTCTTCCCGACCTGATAACTACATACCAGAAGATAATAGAGAGTTTTTTACCAGACGAAAGAATTTTTATTGAAAATAGATTAATACGATCAGCTGATTTTCTTTATAAAGCTGCCGAGCTGCATGGTTTCATTGCCAATCATCTGGCTGGTGCTGCATTCGCGCTTCTTAAATCCTATCAATTATTCGGAGAAACAAAATATAAATCTGAATTCAGCAATATTATGAATAGAATAGTTGAAAATCAATCTGATGAAGGCTGGTTTCAGGAATATTACGGCGCTGATCCTGGCTATCAGACTCTGTGCATGTATTACTTAGCGAAAATATTCCAAATTGAACACTCGGATATGCTGCATGATACTTTAGAAAGGTCATTACAATTCTTACAATTCTTCATTCACCCCAACGGAACTTTCGGTGGTGAATATGGAAGTCGAAGAACTGAAATTTATTATCCGGGAGGGATAGCGATACTATCCCAAGAATTCCCTGTTGCGGCTGAGATGCATACCTTTATGAAAGAATCAATCAGAACCGGCGACACAGTCAATCTGCTAGATATTGATATGGGAAATTTAGCGCCATTATTATCCAATTACATAACGGCTGTTCCAATTGTAGAAAATGCTAGTGAGGGTTATTTACTCCCAAATAAACAAAAAGATGTCACTCGGGTTTTTAAATCCGCTGGTTTTGCAATCATAGCAAACCCGGCTTATTACGCTATTCTTGGCACCTCAAATGGTGGGGTATTAAAGGTCTTTACTAAGAAAACGAATGCAATTATTTATGATGATTGTGGTTTGCTCGGCGAGACCAGCAATGGCCAGAAGTTTTCAAGCCAGATAACCAATCTGAACAATCCACTAAAATGGGATGGAAATATATTTGAAACCTCCTCCATCTTTAATAAAATCACCGCACAAATCCCTACTCCTTTCAATTATTTCATTCTAAGAATTGCAAATTTAACTCTCATGCGTTGCCGATTTCTTAATGAAGTAGTTAAGAAAGTATTCGTGAAATTATTGATAAATAAAAATTCTCCCATTCCATTACGCAGAATACGAAAAATTGAGTTTAAACAAAATTCTATTCATATCATAGACAAAATTGAAAAAACTGGACCGATCCAAATTAAGACATTACTGTATGGGAAAAAATTTTCAGCAATCCATATGGCATCCGCTCGATATTTCACACCCTCACAGCTAAACAAAAGAGACCAGCTATTTATAGACATTGAAACTCTTCAAAGAACTGGGAGCACCTCACAATCTCTGGTTATTGACTTTCAAAAGAATTCTCAGGTGCGTCAATTATGAACAACTGGGGAAACATTTCTATTGATGTAGATTCTTTATCATCTATATATAAAGGGCAGGGGTGTTCGCGTGCAGACGGATACACTTTTGTGGAATTCCGAACTGGCTTGGAGAATCTTTCAAATTTCTTCTCGAGATGTGCGATTAAAACCACAATGTTTATGGTAGGCAATGATTTCCTTCATAAAAAGAATCACACTGCGATTAAAGAAATCGCCAACAATGGACATGAGATTGCGAATCATTCCATGACACATCCGCAGGGTTTCCGCTGGTTGTCAGAGGAAGAAAAAGAGAAGGAGCTGGTTTCCATGTCTGACGTTTGTCAGGAAGTAATCAAGAAAAAACCGATTGGCTTCCGCTCCCCTGGTTGGAACATCGATGACGCCACCCTGCCGGTGTTAAACAAACTAGAGTACGCGTATGATTCTTCAGTGTTCCCCACTTCTCTTATGCCATTAATGAAATTTGCCCATTGTTCCAGCATGTCAAAACAAAACAAGCAAGATCGTACAACTATGGGGCAGTTTAGTTACATGTTCTCTCCTCTCTCACCATATCATGTCTCAAATTATTCGTTAGGGAAACGAGGTGATAATTCATTGATCGAATTTCCAATTTCAGTATCACCGTTTTTACGAATCCCATTTTTTGCAACGCTGCTCTTATTTACAGGCATTAGCTTCTATAAAAAATTATTTCGATCGATTCGTGCAGCTGGGCTGCCAGTACATTTCCAGATGCATTTATCCGATTTCATCGATTACAGCATTCCTGAACTCAAGGATCAAATGCCTGGAAGTAAAAAAGGTACTTATGTTCCGCAATCACTACGCACACCGCTTTCGAAAAAGCTGGATCTCTTCAGTGCAATGATTGACATAATCGCGCAGGACTATAACTTCATCACGTTAGAGCAATGGGCAATAAGGATGCGGTCAGATAAATGATCCCACGCTTAAAACCATATTTAGGAAAAGAAGAAATTCTTACAATTTTCAAAAACAAGAAACATGCTGTTCGAAGATTTGAACAAGTTTTTGCGGCGCAATTCAATACTAATTATGCAGTTGCTTTTCCATACGGCCGTTCTGCCTTATGGGCTTTTTTCAAGGCAATGGCAATCAAAGATGCGGAGATCGTGCAGCCCGCTTACACATGTTCAGTTGTCGCACATGCAACAGTATTAAGTGGGAATATCCCGGTCTTTGTGGATGTTGACCTAATGAATTACAACATGAATCTCGGCCAGTTTGCGGATGCAATTAATGAACGCACTCGCGCGGTTATTCCAACCCACCTGTTTGGTTACCCAATGGATATAAATAAAGTGCAAAAGATCGTAAAGAACGCAGAAGCGAAATACGGTAATAAAATCTACATCATTCACGATTGCGCCCATTCATTCGATGCGCGATTTCAAGAAAAACTGGTTACTAATGCAGGTGATGGCGCTATCTTTGGGCTCGGAATCAGCAAGCAAATCACATCCATATTTGGCGGAGTCTTTTCAACAAACAATGAAGTAATCGCTAAAAAGGTTCGCGAATTCAGGGATAGAAATTTTCGGAAACCTTCGTGGAGAAAATCTCTTCTCCGTTACCTGTACCTTCTTGCCGTGTATCCTGCTTTTCAGCCTTTAATTTACGGGCTTGTTTATTGGTTACAGGAAAACACACCCTTTCTCAATCGGCTAACCAAAGCATATCATTTGGATGAAAAGATCTATTTTCCTCCTGACTACTTAGACCAGATGACAGATATCGAGGCACTTGTTGGACTAGAGCAGTTAAAAAAATACGCGGCAGTTCGCTCAAAACGGATAGAGATCGCTAAAAAATATTTTAGCGAAATACATTTATCGAACGAGTGGATTCTTCCCCCTGAAATTGATGGGGCAACCTATTCGCATTTCGTAATTAGAACAGTTGCAAGAGACCGCTTACTCGTAACTTTTGCATCTCATGGCATTCAATTGGGTCAGCTTATCGAATACAGCATGCCTCACCATCCCGCATATAAAAAATATGCCAAAGACAAACTATTCCCTAATTCTTTACTGTGCAGCAATTCAATGATCAATTTGCCAATATACCCGAATTTACGCGCTCTCAATATTGATAAAATTATTTCATCCATATTACGTTAACCAAAATAATAATGAAAAATAATTTAAAAATATCACCTCTAAAAGCTCGTTGGGTCGAAGATATTGCAAAGATTCATTTTGACTCCCTGCCGAATGACTTTCTTCCAATGTTAGGATTGAATTTTCTAATCAATATTTTTTACCCTGCTGCTTTATCATCGGCCTCAGGAAAAGTATTTATCGCGCTAAATGAATTTGATGAACCTGTGGGATTTGTATTAGTCACATTAAAAAGCAGTGAATTCTTAAAAAGTATTCTCAAAAATCGATTCTGGGGTTTTCTTAATATTGGTATATGGTCTTCCTTTAATTCATTAGAAAGTTTCAAGAACAATTTTCAAATTATCATATCAGGTTTATCATCTAAGAATACTCCTGATTTAGGTGAAATATATATTATTGTAGTAAAAAATTCTTTTCGCGGAAAAGGTATTGGAAAATTATTGGTGAAAAAATCCATAGATTTTTTAAAAGAAAATAATATTTCCGGAATTAGAATAAAAACGTTGGCATCCAATATAGAATGGATAGATTATTTTTATAAAGAAGGATGGGAGTTAGAAAATTATTTTCACCTGATTGGAAATAAATATATCTGTTTATCTTATAAATTCGACGAAATATTACCATCCATATAAAACTATTGCCATAACTTATTCTTGTATCAGAATATGGTAAAAAATCGAATATCTGCTGATTCTGTTATTTTTACAAACATTTGGGTTCATATTTATTTGCTTGAAAGCAATGCACATATAACGTTTTTTTATTATCTTTGGAAGATTTAATAGATGATCTTAGCTCACAAGGATCATTCTCACTGCTCAACATGATCACTCAGCATTTCTGCAGGATTGAGTATAGTACTTGAAATGATAAGTTCCGGCTTATCTCCCCCAACCAGCACATACCCAGCTCCCACCTTGCCCATATCCTTGGCAAGCATATAAACAAGCGCACCATTCGGAAAGTCTAAATTTTCTCTATTTGTTCTGATATATGCAGAAGAATTTACTCTTCCAATTAATCTAAATACAAGGCGAGAGTAATCCTGCTTCCCAAATCTAAAATCATAAGAGCGGCTATAATAACCTTCTCCCGCATCAAAAAAGCGTGGGTATACACCATAGCCCATCCATACGCCGGTTCTTTCGTCTTCGCAGTACGTTGCCACGTCAACCTCAATTTGGGGTATCCGGCTGGATTCCGCCGCGGTTATAAATGCGCTGCATACATCCTCACGGTTGTATTCTGGAACCAAACTCGGAAATATGGCCTCTCTTAATGGGATAAAACCGCCAATGAAAAGCAAAAACAATCCATACATCAAATAACCACGCCAGGCAAAGGATTTAGTAACGGATTCTGTGGGATAAGCCACCCAGTCGGAAGCCAGGGTTTTTAAGTCCCATCCGAATGCTATCTTGAAAAAAGCTGTGATGAGTTCAACTAAACCCATTGCATAAAAAGCAAAGATGATCCAATCCGCTGGAAGTATGAAACGCCACCCAGCGAGACGCACAACCGCCGAACTTAGACTGTATATTAAATGAAACCCGATGATGCAGATAACAGCCCACGGATTTCGTTGAAAAGCATATGAGAAACCCAGTGCAATTATTATTGAATTTATTATTAGAACGGTAAGATTTAGAACATTTTTTTGAGTATAAATTTCAGCCCAAAACGGCTTATTTATTTTTAAGAAATCTAAAAATTGGATTTTATTCCCCAGGCGGACCGGCATAACTAGCATGGATGATATTTCATTGCGCATGAAATGATCCATTATGAATTGCATGATATCTCCAAATCCACGTGAAAAAGCCGATGAGATTACTGAGATATTGCGTTTTAATTTTTCTCCGCTAGAGTCGGCTTCGGGAATCTCAATCTCGTAATCATCCTCAAAAATAAAATAACGGTATAGGCCGCCTGAGGATGATGGGTTGTCCACCCAGTAAACACCGGTAATGGCATGGTTGCGGATCAATACGGGAGCGAGGATCAGGCCAACCGCCAGTACAAAAAGCAAGATGGATATAAGAATTGATCTAATGTTCTTGAAATAGCGCACCACCACCAGCAGGATCCCGAAAGGGACCAGCACCATCGCCTGAAGGCGCGTGAGAATAAAAGCGCCGATGATGCCTCCAATAATGAATGCGTGCCCACTGACTTTCTTTTCTGGAGTCTTGAACCAACGAATGATCACATAAACCAGCAGACTGGCCAGAAGTGCTGCCAACATTCCTGAAAGCAGCAGCTTAGAATTGGACACATTGGCCATCGTGCTGGCCTGGATGGAATTTATTTCGCGGAAGATTGCCAACAGTGCGATTGCGATACCGCCCAACCGGCTGTGCAGCTCTTTTCCGATTAGATACAAGATTCCGGGAAATAAAGCGATAACAAGCGTTTGAAGAAAAACTACTCGAACGTAATCTAAGCCGGCGACTGCATGCAGGACTGTTAGAAAGGAAACGTAAAGCGGTTTAGAGATCACAAAATTATCTACAGCGCCATAAAGGACATACAGCGAGTTGTAATCATACTGTTCTGCATCCGAAAAAGGATACTTTTCGAAATTCGGTGGGCGCACGGATGGTGCAAAATAATTATGGTCTGGCATCGGCAAACTTACCCAGAGCACAATCGCGATCAGCCACAGCGTCAGAAACACTGCCGCATCCCGATGTTTGATCAGGTGTATTCTTTGGCCGCTCGGGATAGTATTCCATGCCAGCACTGTAAAAGAAATCATCATCAGGATGCCAGCTATGTACCAGATCTGTCCTTCCAGCAAAGGTACACCCAGCACCACAATGACTATCTTAGTAAATCCATGCCCCCAACCAGTGATTTCAATCACCAAAAAACACAGACCGATTACAAGAAGAGCGGCAAGAAATGATTTCCAGGGAAACTTGAGGAGTTTTCTATGGCCATCAGGAACGCGATATAAGGCGGTAATCACGAAAGCGGGTAATCCGATTCCCATAAAAAGATAGCTGATCAACAATGGCATTAGCCGGTTATAAACGCCAACATCGCTGAAAAGATCTAGAAAATGGAAAAGAAAAATAAAACTCCACACGGCCAAAGCAGTCAAAATGCCGCCCAAAATAAGCGTCATAGCCAAGATTGCTTTATTTCTTTCCACCTCAAGCCATTTTCGCCAGGTTTCGCGCTTCTTGAGATTATGATTGGTAAATAAGACTGCGAAAGGTGGAAAAATCAGCGGGATAAGTAGCAGCAGACGGCGAATGGAAAAGCCGAGGAAAACCGCGTTCTCCGGTTCTTTTGGGATCAAGAGCAACCAGAGTGCAGCAGCTAAGGATTGAAATAGAATAACATAGAAGAATCCACGAATACTTTTGTAAATTAGGGTTTTATTTAATTTATTGTTTTTATTTCCCATCATTTTCCTGTAAATTTTCATTAATTTTAATCGATGGATTGAATAATTGACAGGTCAACTTTTTTGTGTTTAATAATTTCCGGAAATTGATGCTGATATAACCGCAAATCGGCCTAAGTTTTTGTGGCGGAAAATTAATGAGATTATTAGCGAAGAAATTTACTGATGACTGACGAAACGGAACACTCTAAAAATAATTACAATAAGAAAATTGGAACCCAGAACAAATTAGCGTTTATCTTGGCAAACAACAGAGGTTGCGAATCAGTCATGAATGGATATGCCAGCATATCTATCGGAATAAACACAGTGGCGAGGCATTATAGAAGCATCTTAGATACCGAAAAAAGAGAGGGAAGCGCTATGGAAGACATGAAAACAGGGACAAATACCCAACCGTGTATGGATTGATAAGCGGTCGAAGGTAACAGAACAACGCATCAAGCTTGGGGAATGGGAAGCGGATACGATCATCAGTAAAGGCAGGCAAAAAACGATCATGACCGTGATTGAGAGAAAGACAAGAATGACATTAATGAAAAAAGTGAATGGCCGTAAATCAGAAACAGTGAAATAGGTAATATTTCTCAAAGGGTGCTGATCTTTCAGACTTTACTGATAAAGATACCGACCGAGTTATGTTGAAATTTAACCATCGGCCTCTTAAATGATTTGGTTTCTCTTCACCAGACATGGTATTCTTTCGGGAAATGAAAGTGGCACTTGGTACTTGAATTCAAGTAGAGCAATATTCCAGTTATTTGGGCTAATCAATTACCTAAGGATAATACGACAAAATTTATAAGAGTTATGATCACTAAGTTTAGATAATAATAAAAAGATAAACATTCTTAGTTTATGTGGTTTTCTATTTGGTTTTCATTTATGATATAAAATTCACTATTAACCTATGACAGAATCAAACAAAACACAATTTGAAAATTTAAGAAAACAAACCCTAAGTGGGTTTGGTTGGAATGCAATTGTATTATTAGCAAGCCGTGGCGGTATATTTTTAACAGACTTTATTCTAGCACGCCTACTGCTTGTTTCAGATTTTGGAATCATTGGCATTGCCAGATCTTTCTCTTACATTCTTTTAGCTTTAACTGATTTAGGGCTTAGTGCTGCAATTATCCAAAAAAAGCAAATTAAAGATGAGGAATTGAATGCATCATTTTGGGTAAATGTATTTGCAGGATTATTATTTTTTATTTCTTTCTTTCTGCTTTCACCGAAAATTGCTTCTTTCTATAAAATGGTGGAATTGAAAAATGTTTTGAGAGTGTATTCGATCACTATTGTATTTGCATCTTTTTCTTCAGTTCACAGGGCAATGTTGACTAAATCCATGAAATTCAAAAAGATAGCTTTTTATGACACAATAGGAACAATTATAAGCAGTATAGTTTCAATTATCCTGGCTATTAATGGGTTTGGGGTTTGGTCACTCGTTTGGGGAGTTATTATTTATAGAATTTTTACCTCAGTTATTTTATTTTTTACTGTTGATATACCAATAAATACGATAGTGAAAATAAAAAATATTTCAAGTTTATTCAAAATTGGTGCATGGTACTCAATTTCACAAATCACTAATCAACTTGGTAATCAAATTGATGTAATGACGATTGGAAAATTCCTTGATGAGATCGCAGTCGGGCTTTATTCTTATGCATACACAATTTCTATTGGGATACCCATTACAATAAATTCAATTATTTCTAGTGTGATGTTTCCCGCTTTTTCCATAATTCAGGGAAATGTTAAGCAATTGAAGAAAATATATTTAATTTCAACAAAAATGCTCTCGATCCTTTCATTCCCATTGATGATATCAATATTCTTTACAATAGAACCTGTTGTTTTATTATTTATGGGCCAAAAATGGGAAAAACTAATATCTCTGGTTCAAATTTTATGTATCGCAGGTTTATCAACTGGCGTTGGAGGTCCTTTATGGGGCGCTATATTAAAAGCAATAGGTAAAACTAAAACGTTTTTTTTCCTCACGTGTCTTCGTATGGTGTCTATTCTTTTTTTTGTTTTTACTGGAGCCTATTGGGGTGTGAATGGAGTAGCATGGTCAATATCAATTTATTCAATTATTTTTCGATTTATTTACCAGTCAATAATTAATAAATATATAAATATGAATATGGGTGAGTATCTTCGTGCGATACTAATTGGATTTTTACCTTCAATTCCAATGGTTCTTTGGATGATTATTATTAATAATCTTATTACGTTTGGAAACATTATATATATATTCTTTTTTATTATTTGTTTAATCATTGGGTTGATAATCTATATGTATTCATTTAGGATCTTACATCCAGAAGATTTTTTATTGTTAATTGATTATCTCAGCCAGGTTTCCCTGTTAAATAATTTTACAAAAAGAATAAAAAAGTTGTTTAATGTTTAAATCTATAATCAATGTATCATCAGTTCATATCTGATCTTGTAATTTTGTAAATAATTCCATTGATTTGTCAATTAATTAAGGAGAAAAAATGAAAGTCGCTGTATTAGGAGCTGGTAATGGGGGTTTTGCTTTTGCAGCACATCTATCATTATTAGGTCATCAAGTGAATTTATGGAATCGATCATTTGAGAAAATACAACCTTTAATGAAAGATAAAATAATATATGTTGTTGGTGAATTAGAAGATGTTGTGGAAATTGCTCTTGTTTCCGGGGATATAAAAAAAGTTTGTAATGGATGTCCTTTAATAATGGTTACAATTTCCGCAGATGGGCATAAAGATCTCGCCAAAAGATTAGCCAATGTGGTTGAGAATGGTCAAGTTATTCTTCTCAATCCTGGACGAACTGGAGGAGCACTTGAATTTTATTCTATTATTAATAAAGTTATGCACAATAAAAAAGTGTATATCGCTGAAGCGCAGAGTTTATTATACGCTTGTTGCAAAATAGAAAAAAACAAGGTAAATATTTTTGGAATAAAAGAGAGTGTACCTATTGCCGCAATGCCTGCTGTTGATAATCAGTATGTGTTTAGTATTATCAATGATATTTTTAATCAATTTAAACTGGTTGATAATATTCTTCAAACTAGTTTTGAAAATATTGGGTGTATTTTCCATCCACCGATAATGTTATTTAATATAGGAAGGATTGAGAGAAAAGAAAAATTTCGGTTTTATCATGACATAACTCCATCAATTAGTCATTTTATTGAACAACTTGATTTTGAAAGAATTAATATCGCAAAAAGTTTTGGTATTAAAGCAAGAAGCGTAAATGAATGGATTTCAAAAGCCTATAATCTGAATAATAACAACATGAGCCTTTGCGAATCAATTCAATCGAACCCAGCATATTCAAATGTGTATGC
>SDBT01003873.1_pt1 | contig 25692 bp, 23 predicted proteins | sample 2277101 | NCBI WGS metagenome assembly SDBT01 (sample SAMN10404973, study PRJNA504765) | marine sediment metagenome | isolation source: marine sediment core GS10_PC15, 103 cmbsf | place: Arctic Ocean: Southern Knipovich Ridge | collected 2010 | reverse complement strand
AAACGCAATATCCCGGTAACCGTGGGTTCCTGCCGGATAAATCAGGCGGGAGAATGCATTCCCCGGAGGGGAGGGATCATGCTCGACCTGGTGAGGATGGATAAGATATTAGAGCTTGATGAGGAAGGGATGTATGTTACTGTCCAGCCATTTGTCACCTGGGCCGATCTTCAGATTGAGGGAGAGAAGTTGGGATACTGGGAGGGAAGGGCTCTTTATGGTTGTAAGCCTGAGGCTCCGGCCTCCGCCTCGGTTTTGGCTAATACCCTGGGCTATGGCCTCTCCTTCCATAACATCTGGTATGGGTTTGGCCCTAATCGAGTGGTTAGTATGACCTCGGTCCAATCCGATGGGACGATAGTGAAGTTGGGCTCGGAGTCCATCCCCAACGCCGGAAAGATCGGGGGAGCTCAGGGCCCCGGGATGATGCTCGCTCAAATGCATTGCATGATGAGAGGAAGAATGGGGATTGTAACTGAGCTTACCGTGGAGATCTTCCCCTGGGGTAAGTATAGAAGATACTATACATTTAACACTGCGGAGAAGAATTTCTTCGGGCATATAGATTGGTGGTACAAAACAGCGAGGCTTGACCTCCTCTCGATGTTCATTGCTGATGCGGAGCCGGCTACCTGTATTGCTCAGATAATGACCCCCACATATCAGGAGGCCGAGCAGATGCTAACAATGATGGAAGCAGCGGGGCTCTATTCCACCTGTGTGTGGATAGGTATAGTTAGCGCCGATACCCAGAAGGAGCTTGATGCCAAGTGCCGGATGATAGAGAAGGTTAGTGAAGAAACTGAGGGTGCACCTGCGCTGGCGGATCTTTCTACTGCCATGGGAGGCATTAGTCCCGAATTGTTTTTAGGAAGAATTGGGGGAATAGCTCAGTTCATGAGGAAGACGAGGAACACTATAAACTATATGAGGCAGAGGGAGACCGAGTGGTACTCTGCCTCCTGGATCCACCCGGGTAATGCCCCCAGGTATTATGAGACTCTCCTTAATGCCGGAAGGCAACACTTAGGCGAGAGGGACCCCCGGGCGGAGAGGGAGAATAAGTCTCACTTCCGGGATGAGGATACTGAAATGTATATGTGTACTTATTTCGGGGGCAGAGTGATAATCTTTGAGCGGGATTACTGTCAGGCTAATAGCTCCCCCTATGAGTTTTATAAGTCCCGGGGTTTTATCGAGCAGGCATCCTACGAACAATATAAGCAGGGGATGACTGGTGGATGGAGGTATGCTAAGAGAGGATCGGTATGGGAGAAGGTAGACAGTAGTATTAAGGAGGTATTTGACCCTAAGAATATCCTCAACCCTGAATACGATGGATTGATCGAGGATATGGTTTACGGAGGCAAGGCTTATTAGATGACCGGAGTAGGGGCCGACGTCCCTGTCGGCCCGAATAAGAGTGGATACTGAGGTCCACCCTTACAATCCGCCTGAGGCGGATTTCTAACGGGGTAAAGAAGATAATGGCCGGAGAGAGGCTTATTGCATTAGAGAGGATAGTAGGTAAAGGTAATGTTAGTACGGATCCGGACAACCTCACTACCTACTTCAAGTCGAAGGCCAAGGCGCCAAATTTAACTTTAGTCACTCCCACTGAAGGCGGCCAGGTTCAGGAACTGGTAAGGTTCGCCAGCACGCACAGTATCCCCATTTATACGGTAAGGGATAAATATTGCTCAGAGGAGATCGCCTCTAAGCAGGGGCTCCTTCTTGATTCGAGTAAAATGAACCGGGTCTTTGAAGTAGCCTCGCTCAACCTCCATGCCATTATTGAACCCGGGGTTACCTTTCCTCAATTGATAAAGGAGATCAAGCTCGGTGACGAGAACCTAAAGGTGGCCCTGCCCGTAGCGGCAGATTCCCCCTCCGTATTGCATAATTATATGAGGCGTAATGTCACCTTGCTCTCACCAACCCTGAGGGGAAGAACGATAATTGTCTCTAACTACCACATAGTTCTTCCTAATGAAGGGGAGATATTCAAGAGCGGCTCCCATAGCATCTCTGAGCAGGACCACATTCCTGACTGGCCCGGGACCGGTGGTACGGCAGCCTCCATTGCCTTTTATGGGATGGATGATGCCCTCGGTATCCCGATTAAGGCAGTAATCTGGGTGTTTCCTGTACAAGAGTGCAGAAAGACAGTAGCTATCGGCTTCCCTGATATCGCTAAGGCCAGGTCATTTTTGCAGGATAACTGCCGTAAGGGTAGATTCATCGAGGCCTACGCTGCCAACAGCCTGTTTCTGGCAGTAATTCTATCCCGTGATGGTGCGGACATCGAGAAGACCAAAAAAGAACTTCCTCCCTGGACCGTAGCCGGAAGCCTCGAGGGATCCGAGGAATTAGTGACGGTTACCAAGGAAGTCCTGGACGAGTCTGCTAAAGGCCTGGAAGGAAAGGAGATAAAGGGAGATTATCTTGAGTTTATCTCCTCCTCGATGGAGCGTCCCTGGTATGTATGGGATCGGGATACCTATAAAGGTGCCTCTTACTGCATTCCTTTCTATACCCTTTTCCGGAGAAGCTCTGAGTTTGACGAACTCTTCAGGACCTCTATCAAGGAAAAAGGATATCCAGCTGGGGAAATTGGACAACTCCTTATACCCATGAAGCAAGCCCGGTCTCTCTACTGCGAGTATGACCTCTACTTCGAATCGGGTAAGGAGAAGAAATATGAGAAGGTATACAATTATTCCTACGAGACATTAGTGAAGGCAGGGGCATTCGTAGATAGACCTCAGGGAAAGATAGCCGAGCTAATCTACTCGGAGAACCCAAGGATGTGGGAACTGCAGAAAGGGATCAAGAGCAAGCTTGACCCGGCCGGGATCTTAAACCCCGACCAATTCATTGCTAAGGAACTGTGAATCAGGGTCAAACCCTAAATTCTATAAGCTGAGAGGCAATGCATCTTCAATAGGATTTTGAAGGTGAGAGTGAAATGAGAAAGAATAGAAACATTAAGGAAATTGACCATCTTTTTCCAAAAATCAAGGAATATTTGAGAAAAGTTTATGGCGATAAATTAGAGGCGATTATTCTTTATGGTTCCTTTGCCAAGAATAAGGCTACAGAAGATTCTGACATTGATATTGCAATTATCCTAAAAGAAGACATAAATCCTTCGAAGGAAGTAGATAAGATTAATGATTTTATCAGTGATCTTGGGCTGGAATACGATGAATTTATCACTCTCCTTCCTCTTTCCCTACAAGAGGTTGAAAATTCGATATGGCCTCTTTATAGAAGCCTACGCAAAGAGGGAATAAGATTATGAATGAAATAAAGGAATTGATTGGAAGAGCAAATAAATATTTGAGCTCAGCAAAGCTGCTTTTAGATAACGAGGACTTTGACTCTTCTGTATCAAGATCATACTATGCAATGTTTTACGCCACAGAAGCCATTCTTTTGACGAAGGAGTTGCAATTTTCATCTCATAAGGGTGTGATTTCTGCATTTGGGCAACACTTCGTGAAAACTGGTATTATCCCACAAGAGATGAGAAGATGGCTGCAGAAGGCTTTTGATACGAGACAAAGAGGGGACTATTCATTTCGCTCGGTGATAGAAAAAGATACAGCTATTCGGATATTGGGGCAAGCAAATGAGTTTGTGGTCCGGATTGTTGAATATCTTAAAAAAGAGAGTCATGAGATATGAGACCAACAGAACTCCTATATCCAGAACAAAGGCTTCAAAGCAAGCCAGGCACGAAGAAATTTTCCCTTTGGGGATTTGGGATTTGAATTATTAAGGAGACCTAATCGTGGAAGAGAGGAAAAGGTTTAAACAGGGAAGAAGGGAAAAGGGGTATTACGGGTATCTTCGGGATAGGTATAAGGAATTAATAGATAACAAGGAAAGAGAAGGGTATACCCCTGGGCTTAAGGGAATGGCCGGGGCCCCGGAATACGAGTTTGTTGACGGGCATGACTTTACCTCGTTCCTGGACTATCATGAGGAGACCGAGGGAAGGACACTTTTAGATTATCGCAAGCAGGCTTATTCCTGCCTGATCTGCCGGGTGTGTAACTTTGTGACCTGCTACCGCCAGACGAGTGCCCGCTTTAACCTCATCTGTCCCAGCGGTGATAGATTTCGCTATGACAACTATTTTGGCCAGGGAAAGTTTCAGATGATAAGGGGACTCATCGATGGGGAACTCTCTCAACATTATCCCCCGGCTGAGCCCCTTAAACCAATCTTCAAGCCAACCGAGAGGTTTCTGCATGCTGTTTATAGTTGCACCATGTGTGGTGGCTGTGAGTCTCAGTGTAAGATCCAGAAGCTTCTGGAACCGATGCACGCTGCCAGAACATTACGGGAATGGTTGGTAGACAATGGAATAGGCCCGTTGCCTGAGCATCAAGCCCTGTTCAAGAACATGGCGAATTATGATAACCCCTGGGGAGGGGCACGGACAGCCAGAACCAGATGGATCCCCAAAGGACTTAAGGTTAAGGAGCTGGGGGAGGGCAAAGAGAAAGCCCCGGTTCTATACTATGTTGGCTGCACCGCCGCCTATATCCAGCCTATTCAGTATGTGGCCGCTACTACTGTCCTGAATCTCCAGGCTGCCGGGGTAGACTTTGGAATCCTGGGTCGCCGCGAGGTCTGCTGCGGTTCCACCATGCTCCGGCTCGGTGATCGGAGGGGCTTTGAGAAATATCGGGATCGGAATTTGGAGGTGTTCGAAAAGCTTGGGTTAGAGACAATCGTTACCTCCTGTGCTGGTTGTGTCAGTACTTTGAAGGAAGAGTATGCCGATAAACTTAAATGCGAGGTCCTCCATATAGTTGAGTACCTGGAAAGGCTGATCTCTCAAGGAAAGATCAAACCGAAGAATAAGGTGGAGATGAAGGTCACCTATCACGATCCCTGCCATCTGGGGAGGTATTGTGGGATCTATGATCCCCCCCGCAGTATCTTAGCATCTATCCCGGGATTGAAATTAATCGAGATGGAAAGGATCAGGGAAGACTCTTACTGTTGTGCGGCCGGGGGAGGGGTAAGAACCGCCTACCCGGAATTTGCCTCCTGGGCTGCTAACCAGAGACTGACTGAGGCAAGGGAGACCACCGGATGCGAAGTTGTGGCCACTGCCTGTCCCTTCTGTGAGGAGAACCTGACCGATGCGGCCAGACCCTTAGATATGAAGGTAATAGATGTTAACCAGTTGCTCTGGGATTCCCTGAAGTAATCGTCCTTAAGCTTAGATTATGCGTGAACACCCGAATTTTTGGTATATTAACAACCCCTTCCATAGGCTCAGGATAAGTCGACCAGATTGCTATTGGTTATTCGTCATTCGGTTTCGCTGCTCGTTTCGTTTTTCCCTTCGACAGGCTCAGGACAGGCGTCATTAGGTTGTGTTTTTCCTTAGCCGCTTTACGAATCCCGAGACTAGCTGCGCAACCACAACCGATTGACATAACCGATATCTTGCAGAGTCTGCCAGCTACTAAAAGGTCACTACTATAAATTGAACTCCTGCATTTAACACATTATTTGGGAATAACTGATATTGGGATTTGAATACTATGTCTTTTCCGGAACTTCTAAAACAACTGAAGAGTAAAAATATTAAATTGAGGATGGAGGCGGCCAGGAGCCTGGGAGAGACAGGGGACCGAAGGGCGGTCGAACCTTTACTGGAGGCCCTTAATAATGATAAAGATCTCGCACGAGATATTATATGTGCCTTGGGAAAGATCGGTGATCCGCAGGCCACAACTCCACTTCTCCGGCTTCTTACGGATGATGACCCCCGTTTGAGGGGACAAAGTGCCGAGGCTCTGGGGGAGATCGGCGATGGAGTAAGGGTGGTTGAGGCATTGCTTAAAACACTGGAGGATAGAAATAATACTGTTCACTGGCATGTCGCCTGGGCCCTGGGGGAGATCGGGGATAAGCGGGCAGTAGAGTCCCTGCTCAACTGCCTTAACGATAACGACCGCCGGAGATGCTGGCATGCCGCCTGGGCCCTGGGAAAGATTGGTGACCGCCGAGCGGTAAAACCATTAATTACCTTGCTCCAGGACCGGGAAGCGATAGTGCGCCGACACGCGGCTCTATCCCTGAAGAGATTGAAAGACCAAGAAGCAACGGAAGCCTTAATCTCCTGTCTTGACGACCCCGATGGTGAGGTCAGACATTTTGCGACCGAGGCATTACTAACTATCGGCAGGCCAGCTGTTAGTAGTCTAAAGAAAAAACTAAGACAAGCAGAAGAAGATGTGAGCCATAAGATAAAGTGGATTCTGGAACAGATGGGTAATAGCGAAACTTATACAGAACAACAAGAATAATTGCTTATAGGGTAGTATTGTAAATAAAGACAGATGAATAAATTCTAAGCACCAATAAGGTAAATCCTAAGCACTAAATTCTAAATTCTAAATAATTTCAAATGATCAAAATCCAAAACTTAAAACAAAGAACCCCTCACCTCATTCCTCTCCCCACAGGGGAGAGGAAGTAATAACCAGCAAAAGTTCCCTCTCCCCAACGGGGAGAGGGGTAGGGTGAGGGGGATTTGTTTAGGATTTGGTATTTAGAATTTATCAGCATAATGATGTATGAAATATTATACCAACTATTTAAGACGCTTTATATAGATAGGAGCTTTTATGAAGAAGATCAAGACATGGGCCCTGTCGATAAGTCTGCTGGGCTTAATAATCTTCTTAGTAAACTCATCCGACTTAAGGGCAGAGACTCCGGAAAAAGCTGAACCCCCCCCTATCCTGGCCCGTAAGACCATTGCCCGAACCCATGAGCCCGTGATCGTCCCCGGGAATTATCTGACTGATTGTTTGGGGAAAAAGATTGATAACCTGCGGCTCTATGCCTACCTGAACAACACGCTCCAGCCCATCCCTTATCAGGTAGATGAGTACTCGGAGAAGGGGGAATTCGTTTATACTGGGGGAAAGGAGGCCAATCCGGGGGATGGCAATGGTCTTCTGGATGATGTCGATGAGCTGGTTCTCTGGAGTGGGGACCTGGGTGATAGAGTTTCCCGCGAGCAGTGGGTCGCCGGCTGCGATATTGCCCAGGAGATCGAGGTAATTGATCCCCTGACTGAGAAGAAAGGGTGGTGCTATCTCCTCTACTTCCCCTCCAACCCTCCTCCTGGTTCAACCCGGGACTATACCGATTACGACCCGGAGACGGATAGCTACACCGGGCCCCCTCCCTACAGTGGGCTCCACAAGCTTGCCTTCTGGACTAATAAGGGAAGACCCACCACGATCTACAATCATTATAGCCTCTGGAAAGAGACGGGTGGAAGTGAAAAGAATGTGGTCGATCATCTGGTGCTCAGGTTTGGACTTAGGTTTCTCTGGGGGAAGATCAAGGTGAACTTTGATGAAAGGAAATTGGTTGCTGAGACTCTTGCCTATAAATACGGGACGATAAGAGAGGTCAGGATGCAGGAGTTTTATATGATGCTCCCTCTGGGTCTTAAGAGCCCAACAATCAAGGGCCCCTGTTTCGGTTATGCCACCTACGCCCGATGCCCGATAATATTCAATATCCCGATAAATCCAAAGTATGTGATCACCGATATATCGCTGATGCTTGGCCATGACCTCAGCCCGGATGGCAAGGGGATGATCTTCTACAACTCCAACAATACCCAGGGCTTTTTATGTGATGGGAAGATGAGTGAGCAGGAGAAGAATTTTAATCCTGCCCCGGACAGGTGGCGCTTCTGGACCGGGCCCCCGGGTACCCTGGGACTGGGACTTTTCTGGGATGCCGAATTTGGGAAGCAGTTAGCGGAGAGGAGGGTTATCTATATAGATGATGAGAACAACCATGAGTATGATTTAGACTCGGTGCCCGAAGGAAATCGGCCGGTATATCCCGGACAGATTGGTGGTTATTACCAGACGAATATCTTCGGAGATTTGAAGGCGGGAAAATATGTACTGTATTTCGTTGAATATTGGCCACCCAATTTTGATATCTCCCAGGCTGAGGAATATATGAATATTCACGAGAAACCACTCCGGTTCAAAATAGGGGATAAAGAGGGAATATCACTTAACAGTATGCCCGTATCCCGGAAGAAGGTTGAGGAGTGGGAGAGGAATTATAAGAAGAGCTTTCGCTAAATTACCCGCCTGGAATCTCAATTCAGAAACAGCACTCCCCTGCCCTTCCCCTACCCTCCCTCCTCATTGGGATCAAATCTTTCCAGGCTGTCGAAAAACTCTCCAAAATAATTATTTTAAAAATCTTGACAAAGAATGCTTAGGTATGCTATGGTTTACTTTAGTTAGGAGGTATTGAAATGGCCCATAAGGAAGCATTTGCTACAAAACTTCCACCGGATCTCAAGCACTCTCTTGACGAGGTTTGCCGTAAGCTTGGGCTAAGGAAAAATTTCGTCGTTGAGACTGCGATCCGCGAGAAGATCGAAGACCTGCTTGACATCTACGATCTCGAAGAAGTTATCAGAGAAGGGACAAGCTTCCGTCCCTGGTCGGAGATCAAAAAGAAATGGCGAAAAAAAGGCCAATTGTAACCTATCAGGTCTTGGTTGAACGTAAGGCCGAGAGAGAAATGGAAGCCCTCCCGAAGGATATTTCCTCTTTGCTTGGTGAGGTCTTGGATGACCTCGGGAAGAATCCGAGGCCGCCCGGGGCGAAAAAGTTGACCGGCAAAGAAGGCTACCGGATCCGGAAGGGAGCCTATCGAGTTCTCTACACTATTGACGATTCATCACGCATAGTTCGTATCTATCGAATAGGCCATCGAAGAGAAGTCTACCGTTAAACCGCCACTAGACCAAATCAACATGTTTCCAAGGTTTGACATTGATTCTCTCCAAATAATCTACAAAATTGTTGACAACATTATTGTAGATTTGATATAAATAGATTATGCCTTTTACACTTCAACCTGCTGTAGGTGAAAATTTTATCGATCGGGAGGAAATCGTTAGAGAAATGATTGCCACCCTAACCAATAAAAATATAGTGATGGGTTTTGCCCTTGTAGGAAATCGCCGAATGGGGAAAAGTTCTATTCTCCGAGAAGTATATTCGATATTAGGTAAAGACAAAAGAATTGTCCCGGTCTATTTTTCTCTGTGGAGTTTGTTAGAAAGAACCGTTGAAGAATTCAGTAGGAGTTTAACTTTCTCTGTTTTGGAGGCATATAAAAAAAGATTATCATTAAAGTATCGTTTAAAAGATTTAATAAAAGTCCCTGCTCAAGAGCTGTTTGACTTCTTGAGAAGAATTGATGTGCGTATAAAAATATTAGAAAATTTAGAAATTTCTTTGTCAGAAAAGGGCTCTGGCAAAGATATTCCTCATCTTCTCAATGAAACTCTCCTGTTGCCAGAAAAATTAGCTGATGATACTGGAGCAAAATGCGTCATTCTATTAGATGAGTTTCCAAGTATTATGGAATTATCCCTCCAAAATGGAAGAATGGTAGGTGATACAATAATACGAAAGATAAGAACAATCCAGGAAAGTTATCGACGAACCACCATTTGTATATCAGGCTCAATAAAAAAGACCATGGAGATGACTGTGCTTTCTTCCTCATCACCGTTTTATCGGCAGTTTACTGTTAAAAATATTCTCCCTTTTGAAAGAGACAATGTGCGACTGCTCCTTGAGAAAAATCTCGGAGTAAAGTTGTCTCGAGAAGCTATAGATACTGCTTTAAATTTAACCAACGGAATACCCTTTTATCTACAGTTTATTGGACGCGGGCTAATAAGGTATAAGAAAAAAAATATTAACCCAAAAAAAATGAAGGAGGTCTTTCAGGAATTACTTAAAGAAGAAGGAAACCTATTATTTAGTGAAGAATTCAATTCCTTAGGTTCCCGGGAAAGGCGAGTCTTGTTTGAGATGGCGAAAAATAGCTTATCCAGGCTTAACGAAATTGCTCGGGCATCAGGAGAGAGCTTAAATGTCCTTGGACGATATCTTGAATATTTGATGAAAAAGGGGGTAATTGTAAGAGAATCAAGGGGGAGCTATAGATTTGTCGATCCAGTTTTTGAGACGTGGATTAAGCAAAGTGTCTGGCCCTAAAGAAAAAAATACGGTCAAACCTGCAAAACACAGGTAGCAGAGGATAGTTATTATGATAGCTTTTTGTTGTGGCAAGGCAGCCAAGAAAACGGTTCAAAAGATAGTGAATAACCCCGCCCACAGGGTGGGGCTTCCGGTCTGTATCCAAAATAACCTCCTCCCCCTTGCCTGTCCTGAGCCCTTCGGCTTCGCTCAGGATAAACTCCGTCGAAGGGATGAGCGAGAACAAAGCATGTCCTGAGCCCCTCGGCTTCGCTCGGGATAAACTCCGTCGAAGGAGAGAGGGTGAAAATTTTATTCGTTTTCCCTCTCACCCCCCAATTGTAGGGATTCGATTGTAGGGGTCGGATTCATCCGACCCGCTCCTCCGTTTCATCCGCCTCAGGCGGACGAAGTAGGCCATCGAACCCGATCCGCTCACCCCCCAATTGTAGGGGTTCGATTCATCGAACCCGATCCGCCTAAGGCGGAGGAGATCCGCCCCAGGCGGATATAAATCAAGCCCCTACAATAAACAGACAAGGAGATAGGGGACTACGGGGATGTCATTCCCTTCGACAGGCTCAGGACAGGGAACGGGGTATTCTGACATATTTTCATAAATGACATATGAAGATGTGACCCCACATAAAAATAATCTACAAAAATGTTGACAACATTATTGTAGATTTGACAGAAAATGCGTTCATATCTTGATTTGGGAAATTACCATTGACTCTATATCGTTACTTTGATAAATTTATATTATGACGCGACAGTAGCGTATTGAATATGGTGGGGCTTTTTATCATGTGTTTCCACGGGGCACAATCAATAGTCAAGGCAGAGAAAAGGAGGTAATACTATGAGGAAAGGCAAAAAAAACTTACGTACCCCTCCCCCAGAGTTCGTTAATCGTTTGCATTCGGAACTTTCTTCTAAGAAAGGCCAGATTGTAGCGGTGGAATCTGAAAGTGGGGAATACATTTTGGGACGAACTCTTTTGGAAGTAGCTCGTAAGGCACGCGCGGCATTTCCTGGGAAGGTTTTCTATTTCATTCGTATTGGGTACCCTTATGTCCACCGTCAGATCGGTGGATTAAAGAAAGCGAAATGAAGAAAATTATCGGATGGTTCCTTGATTCCGAGCCTTTCATTCGAGCAAGTATCTCAAGGGATCAAAAATTGTTAATGGGTAAAGGAGAATATTTACTTGTGGTAGATTCTGGTTTTACAGGAGATATAAGTGCACCTGATGAAATTTTAGATCGACTTGATATTGAATATTCGGGCACTATGCCTTTTCAATTAGCTGACGGTACTATAGTCTGGAAAGATCTGTGGGCAGGAGAGGTAGTTTTGGAAAATTATGAATATGAAGCTTTATTTATCGAAGGTGACTTTCTCTTGGGAATGGAATTGGCATCAGACATCTTCTCATATTTTTTGATAGATTTTATAAACGAAAAAGTTGAATTAGAGATAAGACAATAATGAATTTATTCAAGAACTACACAAACCTTCCCCTGACTTGTGAGTCTATCGAAAGATCCATTGAAATTCCTTAATATTGATTGTAGGGAAATGGGGGCGGTTATCTTTTTCAAAAGTTACCTGTTTTCGTGATACACACTCCCCACAGGCAGAGCAGAAATTAGAAGTATCCCTTTTTTCTACAATTGTTTCAAGTAAAAATCCTTTTTCTCTGAAGTAGTTACCTGAAACAACTCACCCCTTCTTAGCTTCGTCAGGAATTAATAAATTCCTTGACTTTGATTATATTATTTCTGATATAATTATCATAACCGATCGTAAGGATAGGGACAAAAACCCAAAGAAATTGGGGACGGGTTCTATTTCTCTGCATTTTCAAAGAAATTATGTCTAAATACTAAAAAGTCAATCAATATATAGTTCAAAAAGACAACCGTCCTGAATTTTCTCAAAATTGCTTTTTAATAGATGATGCTCCTAAAGGAAAAATAAAGGATAATAGTATGACTGAAGAAGAATGGTTTGGAAAAGGTATTAAACTCCTTAAACATGGGAGGAATAAAGAGGCGCTAGAGGCTTTTGAGAAAGCCATCGAGATAGATCCAAAATATGCCTTTGCCTTGTGTTGCAAGGGTTATGCCCTTGGTGAGCTTGGGAAACGTGAAGAGGCGCTAGAGGCTTTTGAGAAAGCCATCGAGATAGATCCAAAATATGCCTTTGCTTGGAATAACAAGGGTATTACCCTATGTAATCTTAAAAGATATAAAGAGGCGCTAAAGGCTTTTGAGAAAGCCATCGAGATAGATCCAAAATATGCCTTTGCTTGGAATAACAAGGGAGTTGTCCTTGTTAATCTTGGAAAACATAAGGATGCTCTAAAAGCTTATGAGGAGGCCATCGAAATAAATTCAGAGCTTGCCTTGACATACGCCAACTTAGGAAAACTTTTCTTTGAGTTTAGTGATCTTGAAAATGCTTCTAAAAAAGTTGAAGAGGCGCTTAATAGAAACAAAATACTTACTTCTGCTTTAGAGCTAAGGGGCAAAATTGAAATCGAAAAAAAGTGTTATGCTTATGCAAGCAAATCCTTTGGAAAAGCAATCCATTTGGATTTGGGTAACCCCCTGCCACTCCTCTGGAATGCTTACGCTAAGTATCTCAAAGCAGAATTCTCTTCAGGCCCAGAGGGCAAAGGGTATCATGAAGAGATACTTGCAGTCATAAGAGAGCTGGAAAGAACAGATAAATTATGTAAAGAAGAAAAGATGAGAAAGTATATCCTGTATTTCTTGGGTTTCTTTTACTATAAGAGCAAAGATATTTTTGCAGCAAAAGAAAAACTTGAGGATTGTATCGGATTAAAATCAGAATCTCCGATAGAGTCATCGGCTCGCGAATTGCTCAGGTATATCTGGAACTATGCAATCAGACCGCCCTGGTGGCGCTGGTGGTTAACATCGCCTTTAAATTGCTGGTTAAAAAGGACTGTATTCGTCTTCCTAGTGCTATTTATTTCCGTAATTTTCGGACCCTTGTTGCTACATCCATTTATCTCTCAGTCGTTTATCTCTAAGTTATTGCTTCATCCGTTTATCTCTCAATTGTTTATCTCTCAATGGATCTTTCCCAAAGAGGTAGAAATAAACTGGTCTATTTATATTACTATTATTGTGCTTTTAATGATTGTTCTCGCTTCACCAAGCATAGAAAGCATCAAGGTAAAGGATTTCGAAGTAAAGTTGCATTCTCCTCCGCCCTTTGAGCCTGTTCTTTCGCCTCCGATCATAGAAATGGAAATAAAGGAGTTAGAAAGACATGCGGGGTAGAGATAAAAGGATCAAGCCCGCACTCTTGAGAGAATGAAATGAAAAGATTAGTTGTTAGCTTGTTTTGTTTGTTGGTGGCCGCATCGTCTACATATGGGGAGGGGCTGAATTACCAGGAAACAGCAACAGCGGTCCAAGATGCTTTGAGACAGATGGACTATGCGGTGTTGGTTGATGTTAAGCGTTGCGATAAGAATGCGATAACTGACTATATCGTGGCCTGGTTTGCTGGTAGGCTAGATGAAAAATACCCTTTTTTAGGCGCAGTAACAGGAGTGGTGGCAGAAGTCTCGGAGGGGACAACCTGGAAAAGTGATAAGGTGTTTGCTGCTATCACGACACGGGACTTCGTGATGCGGAGATGGTATGCTTCTACTGCTGATTGCAGAAAGTGTCGTAGAATGATAGACAAGGGAGCCTCACTTGAGGAGATGGGCCTCTGCATTAAGTCCATCTGGCATCCGTCTGGCGCAGGTTGTCCACCCACCAACTTAAAGAATAAAAGAGGGATTGAAGAGGAGAGAAGACATAAGAAGGAACAGCCTGGGGCTGTGGGAAGTAAGAGTTACTTTAAGAAGGATGCTCGGGAAATCGACTCTTTTATTGATGGATGGTGTTATACTAAATTTGGGAGAGTTTGTTCTAATACAATTAGTATTGGTCCAAGTCCATCTATTAAAGGAGCTTATAGTATACTCATTGCAATAAATGAAGACAGCACAAGTAGGGATTTTGTTTTGCTTCTTGGAATACTTGCGGTAGGAAAGGTTACTGCTAAGACTAAATGGAAGTCTGACTTTTTGGCTTTATGGGATTTGCGGACGGATAAGAGGGTGGGTATTAAGACAAAGCGTTGTAGAAAAGCATATCGGATGTGGCAAAATGGAAACTTTGATTCTCTTGAAGATTACCTTGAGAATATAAGCAGATTTTGATTGAGTCATAAAATAGGCTATCAAGACAACAACCGAAAGGGGAAATAGCCAGTGCGGTCTGCGATATCTGCGAGGTAGAGATCCTGAGCTGAGAAGAGGCAATATTGCTTATTCCTAAGAGGTTAAGGCTGCCTACCGGGTAGCTTGCAAAAAGTGCTTTGATAAGGGTAATATTCACTAAAAAGGAGGTGAGTAAGTATGAGGAAATATCTTATTTTGTTAGTTGTGATCTTAGGTTTAATTATTGGGCAATATGAAAGTGGGCAATGTCGGCTTACTGAAAGTGAGAAAGAAAAAATACGTTGCGGAGCTGAATGTGCGAAGGACATAGCTCCTTGTAGATCTTTTTGCGATAGCATTCCTAAAGACACACCACTAAATAATGTAATTTGGGTTACTGCTGCTAAAGTATGTTATGACAAATATAATAAATGCGTAAGAGCCTGTAGATAGATTGTAAAAGAGGCAAGAAGGGCAGGATCACTGAAAAGATATTATCCCTTACCCGGGTGGAGATCGCTCAATACAAGCGAATCTGGGGCTTTCCAACCCTAAGATTCTGGCAATTAGGGATAAGCCATATAATTTTTAACCAAGGAGGTAGAAAATGAAAGGATTAAAAAGTTTGAAATGGATTATTGCCGTTCTCTTTGCCTTTGTGCTTATTATGTCCAGCACCACATGGGCCGATGAAATTCACGATGCAGCTGCAAAGGGAGACCTGATGAAGGTCAAATTACTATTGAAAAAAAATAAGAATTTGATTAATACCATAGACTTGTATGGCAGGACTCCGTTGCACTTGGCGGCGGAGAAAGGGAACCTGGATATTGCCAGACTTCTCCTGGCCAAGGGGGCAGAGATCAATGCTGAGGATAAAGCTTATGAGACTCCGTTGTACAGGGCGGCGCAGAAAGGCCACCTGGATATTGCCAGGCTTCTCCTGGCCAAGGGGGCAGACGTCAATGTCATAGATGAGTATGGCGAGACTCCGTTGCATGAGGCGGTGATGGGAGACCGCTTGGATATTGCCAGACTTCTCCTGGCCAAGGGGGCAGACGTCAACGCTAAAGACAACAGCGGTAGGACTCCGTTGTACAGGGCAGTGGAGAGATTTAACCTGGATATTGTTAAGCTTCTCCTGGTCAAGGGGGCAGATATCAATGCTTGGGGTTTTGGCGGAAAGACTCTGTTGCACTGGGCGTCGGAGTATGGCCATCTGGATATTGCCGAGCTTCTTCTGACCAAGGGGGCAGACGTCAACGCTAAAGACAACAACGGTTCGACTCCGTTGCACGATTCGATGATGGGGAGAGTCCTCCCGGATATTGCCAGGCTTCTCCTGGCCAAGGGGGCGGATGCCAATGCTGAGGACAATGATGGTAGGACTCTGTTGCACTGCGCGGCGGCGGGGGGGCATCTGGATATTGCCGAACTTCTCCTGGCCAAGGGGGCGGAGATTAACGCCATAGACAAGGATGGCGATACTCCGTTGCACTGGGCGTCGGAGAGAGGCCATCTGGGTGTTGCCAGACTTCTCCTGGCCAAGGGGGCAGACGTCAATGCTATAGGTAATAAGTATGGCTGGACTCCGTTGCACAATGCGGTGATGGGAGGCCACCTGGGTTTTGCCAGACTTCTCCTGACCAAGGGGGCGGAGATTAACACTAAAGACAATGATGGCAAGACTCCGTTACACTTTGCGGCGGGGGGAGGTTACCTAAGTATTGCTAGGGTTCTCCTGTCCAAGGGGGCAGATGTCAATGCCAAAGACAAGGACGGTAAGACCCCATTGAAACTGGCGAAGAAAAAGGCCTTTCGCAGGGATATTGCCGAGCTCCTTCGTCAGCACGGAGGAGTTGAATGAGGCTCGGGCCTGCAGTCTTGACAGAATGAAATGAAGTCGGGGGTCAGATTTACGAATATTCGAGCTTTCTAGAAAAATTCTTGGATTATAGTCCCCAAGCATATTCAACCAGGAGATTGTTCAATATAACCGAATCCGGGGCTTTATAAGCCTGAAATTCTGGCAATGAAATAATAGATTCTTATGTTGTGATATTGCACTGCGGACCTATTTTATGTGATTGTAAATATATTATCTAGTGTTCTGTATCTTACTTCTTAAGTTAAAAAGATGGCTGAAATGGAATAAGAACTGCTTTAAAAGAAAGTGTTTTATGAACAGAAAGGAGATTAAAAATGGCAACAAGGCATAGAGTTAGGACAAGTTTGGAAGAAATGATTAACTGTGGTAAGAGTTCTTTTTTTAACGAGACTAGAAAATCTCTTGTTGGGAGAATAGCTGTTTATGGATTAGCATTTAGTTTGGCTTTGGGTGCTGTTAGTTGTGAGAAAATTAAAAAATATCTAAGTGGAAGCAAGATTGCTTTTGACTCATTAAGAAATGACTTAGATGGTATGTGTAATGTTGCCTTTGGAACTATGGATTGTAATTATGAAATCTATGTAATGAATGCAGATGGAAGCAATCAGATTAGGTTAACTGATAATCCTGCCATTGATGGAGGTCCCTCATGGTCTCCTGACGGAAAGAAGATTGCTTTTTTCTCAAATAGAGATGGAAATGTTGAAATCTATGTAATGAATGCAGATGGAAGCAATCAGATTAGATTAACTAATAAAAATGCACAAGATAGTTCTCCCAGTTGGTCTCCAGATGGAAGCAAGATTGCTTTTTACTCAAATAGAGATGGAAATTATGAAATTTACGTAATGAATGCAGATGGAAGTGGTCAGACCAGGTTAACTTCTATTCGTGCTTTTGATACGGATCCGCAGTGGTCTCCTGATGGAAAAAAGATTGCTTTTTATTCAGATAGAGATGATGGGTATCCAAAGTTAGAAATCTATATAATGAATGCAGATGGAAGCAATCAGATTAGATTAACTAATAAAAATGCACAAGATAGTTCTCCCAGTTGGTCTCCAGATGGAAGCAAGATTGCTTTTGTGTCAAATAGAGATGGAAATAGGGAAATCTATGTAATGAATTCAAACGGAAGGAATCCGATTAACTTAACTAATAATCTTGCACGTGATGATAATCCATATTGGTCTCCTGACGGGGAAAGGATTGCTTTTGACTCAAATAGAGATGGAAATAGGGAAATCTATGTAATGAATGCAGACGGAAGTGCTCAGACTTATTTAACTAATAATCCTGCAAGTGATAGGAATCCAGACTGGTCTCCATAGGAAGAGTGTGAGAAACTCCGAATCTTACCTAAAAAGAGGACGCTTCAAAGTAGAGAATTAAAAATGGATATGGGGTGGGAGCTTGAATTGTGAATTTCTCATTGGCTTCATTTTAAGATATTTATGACATGCATAATGGAAAAGCTCTATTAAAATGAAGGATTTGTCCTCCACATATTTCTATTATGTTTAAAGTAACGATTTGGCTTTATATTACAAATCAACAATTGATTCGTTAAGGCCAATAGCATAGCTCCTAACCATTGCGTTTTTTATATAAGAGATGAAGGAAATAATATGGACGCATATAGGGTCAGAGTTTGACTTGAATGTTAAATTTATAAAAATTGCTGTTGAATACCCCTCAGCTCTGCTGGGGGGATGAAAACAGTATCAAAATAGTTATTCAATTTTGATGCCCCGCAGCTCTGCTGCGGGGTAATTCACTTTGTCCGACACTTAATCGTATATTCTTCCAACTAAGGAGGTTTATTATGTGCAAAGATAAAAAATTAGATTTAGCAATAATGATGATTGATATTGTAGATTTTTCAAAATACAAAGATTGTGATCAATATAAAATTATAGAATCATTATCTAAAATATTCAGAGAGAAAAAACCTGAGATAGTTAAGGATTTATTTAGATATATTATTCCCACTGGGGATGGGTTTATAGTTGCAAATAAAAAAGAAAAGCTAAATGATATTATATGCTTTTTCTTTAGTTTTTTAACAGAATTAAATGAGCTTAAACCAAAAATTATAGAAATACTGGGAAAAGGTCTATCATTTCATGTTGCATTTCATGTGGGAAAAGGGATTGAGTTCACGGATGTAAGAGGAAATCCGAATTTAGTGGGATCGGGATTAAATGACACCAAAAGAATTATCGACTGTGCTAAAAAAGACCAAATCTTAATTTCAAAAAAAGTTCGTGAAGAAATCAAAGAAAAATATACCCAGCAATATAAGTTTGATCCTTATATAATAAAGGTCAAGCATAGACGGCTAATGAAAGTTTACAATGTCTATAGTAAGGAGATAGGAAATAAGAAGTGGCCTAAATGCTGCATTCTCAAACTATTTTGCACAAAAAAGAGACGGTGATATTAAACAACTTGATGAGGGATACCCAAAAACATAAAGGAAATCAAGCACCAATCTCGACTATTGTGATAATCTTATTCATACATCTATGAAAGGGCTTATCAAATAAAAATGGTTGGAAATTTGGGGAGGAGGAATCAGAGATGAAAAAGGGTTTTATTTTTGGATTGGTTGTAACTATGGGAATAGCGGTAATTGATTACCTGGCCCCGACTCTATTAAATGCAGAATTATTAAGAACACTTGAAGGGCATACCGACAATGTGAACTCAGTCGCCTATTCACCGGATGGCAAATATATCGCCTCCGGAAGTTATGACAGAACGATAAAGATCTGGCAGGCAAGCAATGGCTCCCTATTGAGAACACTTGAAGGGCATACCAACTGGGTGAGGTCGGTCACCTATTCACCGGATGGCAAATATATCGCCTCCGGAAGTTATGACAGAACGATAAAGATCTGGCGGGCAAGTAATGGCTCCTTAGTAAGAACATTTGAAGGGCATACCAAGGGGGGAAATTCAGTTACCTATTCACCGGATGGGAAATATATCGCCTCAGGAAGTGGAGGTCTTGACGGAACAATAAAGATCTGGCGGGCAAGCGATGGCTCCTTAGTAAGAACACTTAAATGGTATAAGCATAAAAAATGGTATAGGCAAACGGTGTCCTCAGTCGCTTATTCGCCGGATGGGAAATATATCGCCTCAGGATGTAGTGTTGATTTCGGAGGGAATTTCCGAAGTGAGGATCACACGATAAAGATCTGGCGGGCAAGCGATGGCTCCTTAGTAAGAACACTTAAAGGGGATAACAAGCAGGTGGAGTTAGTAGCCTATTCACCAGATGGGAAATATATCGCCTCATCAGGAGGTGGAGATTTTCAAAGAAGGGAGGATCACACGATAAAGATCTGGCGGGCAAGCGATGGCTCCTTAGTAAGAACTCTTAAAGGGCATACCAAGGGGGTGGAGTCAGTAGCCTATTCACCAGATGGGAAATATATCGCCTCAGGAGGTGGAGATTTTTACAGAAGGGAGGATCACACGATAAAGATCTGGCGGGCAAGCGATGGCTCCTTAGTAAGAACTCTTAAAGGGCATACCAAGAGGGTAAATTCAGTTACATATTCGCCGGATGGGAAATATATTGCTTCAGGAGGTCATGATGAAACAATAAAAATATGGGATGTTACTTTCTTATCAATTGCTATGAAGCCGCCGAAGCCAAAAGTTCCACCGATTCTTTCCATTACTTCAATTAAGTTTGAAGACGAAGATAAAAATAATATCCTTGAGGCAGAGGAAAAAGGGGAAATTATTGTCTCCGTTATAAATAAAGGCGCTGGAGAAGGATGGAATGTTTTTGCGGAAATGGTCCCTTTGAAGGTTCATGAAGGAATAAAGGCAGAGAAGACAAAATCTATAAATATTCCCGCAAAAAAAGGGGTTAAATTCAAGATACCTGTATTTGCTGACAGGACGGTCTTATCGGGCAAAGCAACATTTACTGTGAATGTGAGGGAAGCAAATGGCTTTGATGCAGAGCCGATGAGGATAAGCCTCCAGACCCGGCAATTTTACCCACCAGCTTTAGTTATCGCTAAGGTAGGAATAGAAGAGGTAGCTGCGGTTAAAAGAAATAGAAAGATAGATCTGGGCGAGGCGATAGAGGTTAAGGCAATTGTTCAAAACGCTGGTCAGGGTAAGGCAAAAGGTGTAAAGGCAAATATTTTGATAAAGGACCCGAATATCTATCTAACCTCGGAAGGGAAATTCAACCTCGGTGAGATTATTCCCGGTGGCTGGAAAGAATTGAGTTTTTCCTTCAGCATAAATAAAAAATATTCAGGTGGAGAGATTTTACCAGTATATCTAAACCTTGAAGAAGAAAGGAAAGAGTTTTCAAAAGAGGAAAGTCTCAAACTCACGGTTGGTAAGGTAGTCAAGGAAATAACGGAGATTGCTTTCAAAGGGAAAGAGGAAACCCGAGATGTAAAGCCGCTTCCGGAATTGGTTGTTGATATTGCCAAAAATATCCCGGAAACTAAAAGTATCAAAAAAGATGCGGTTGGCGTGATCATAGGCGTCAGGGACTACAAAAATCCGGATGTGCCAGAAGTAGAATATGCCTTAAACGATGCGCAGCTTGTAAAAGAATATCTCATCAAAGCCCTTGGCTATCGTCAAGGGAATATAATCTATCTTGAGAATCCAACGCAGGCTGAGTTTGCAAGGGTATTTGGTACAAAAGAGAGTTTTAAAGAGCAACTTTTCAATTATGTCAAACCAGGGAAGTCTGATGTCTTTGTCTATTATTCCGGTCATGGTGCACCTGATATTGAGACAAAAGAAGGGTATTTTGTTCCTTCTGATTGTCATCCAGATCATGTTAAAGTAAATGGATATTCCTTAGATCTATTCTACGAAAACCTGGGTAAAGTCCCTGCTAAAAGCATTACAGTTGTAATTGATGCTTGTTTCAGTGGCGGTTCAGGTTCAGAACAAGGGATGTTAATTGCCAAAGCAAGTCCGTTGGCCATAGTGGCGGTGAAAGGGAAAGTTACAAAAAATATAAATCTTATTACTTCATCCGCCGGAGATGAAATTTCATCCTGGTATCCCGAGAAACAGCACAGCCTGTTCACCTATTTTTTCTTGAAGGCATTACAGGGCGATGGTGATAAAAACAAAGATAAGGCTTTAACCTTTGGGGAGATCGCAGAGTATCTTGCTGGGAATGTCCCTTATTTAGCGAGGCGACTCTATAACCGCAATCAGACACCTACTTTTATTGGGACTCGAAATAAGGTTCTTGTAAGATATTAAGTCAAGTATAATACCGACCTTATCAAAATGAGAAAAATATCTTTTTTGCTGCTTTTCCTTATCCTTTGCTTGTCTCCTGGTGAATCTTTCGGGAAGGGTGGATTTAAGAAAGTCTTTAAATTCACAAAAACCGGTACTGGGATTGCCTCAAAATACGAACGCACCATAGATGCCGAAAAGAGAGCGATTGAAGATGCCCTCACCCAGGCGCTTGAAGAATCAAGGATAAATGTTTATTACGGCTTCCACGAAGTTCTCTCCCAGTATGATAAAAAATCTCACGAATTTGTCTCCTCTTACTGTAACCTCTGGTCAAACGCAGTCACCACATATAAAAAAATCGGCCCGCCAGAGTTTGAGGCCCTCCGTACCGGCGAAACAAAATGCACTATTAAGATAAAAGGGAAGATATACTTTAAAGGTGACCCCGACCCTGCATTTCAACTCCGCACCGACCACAAAACTAAGGAATTAGGATTTAATCAGCCCGCCTACTATGAAGGAGATGAACTGAGGGTTTCCTTCTGGGTAACCAGAGACTCCTATATCCACTTACTCATCATCGATGAAGAACAGAATGTATCCCTGCTTTATCCAAATAAATTCACGCTTCACAAGATGCTAAAAGCAGGAGAAATTTTTGAATTTCCCGATGAAGAATTAAAATCGAAAGGATTTATTCTAAAGACCTATCTCCCGGAGGGTAAAAAATCCGCTCTCGAACTCCTCCATGTAATCGCAACCAAAGAAAAGCCTATCTTCATCCCCGAAGAAACCCAGATCACCCGGGAAGGTCCGTATGAGATATTTTCTCTCGGTCGGCTTCAGGATATATCTTTGAGGTTGGCAAAACTTAAACGATCTGACTGGACAATGCTCGTTTTACCCTATTCTATTCTGAAAAAGAAAAAGTAAAGCATTGAACCATTTACCTTGCTTAACCCTTCAAGGAGGCAATTTAAAGTGAGTCGAAAAATTGCTGTATTAGCGTATGGTTCGCTCTTAGCCCATCCTGGCGAATTTTTTGGAAAGTATATGAAATCCCTGAAGAGATGTTGCACCCCATTTCCTGTCGAGTATTGTAGATGTGCAAAAGGTCGAGGGGGAGCACCGACACTTGTTAAGTCAAAAAATGGAAGCAAAGTTAATGGTGGACTCATAATATTGGATCTCGATGGTTTCGATAAAAATAATATCTATTTCGTAAAAAGAAAACTAATGGGAAGAGAAAGAACAAAGCGTACCGACTTCATCAAACATCGCGATAAGCTTTTCCGAAGCTATTTATTAATTTATTCAGACTTCCCAGCAATATGTGAAAAGCCCAATCCGGAGTGCTTAGCGGAATTCGCCATTTCCTCTGTTCGTGAATGTGTTGAAAATAGGGTTCCATTTAAAAACGGCATTCGATATCTAATGGAGAATATTGAATGGGGTATAGAAACCCCTTTAACTTGCCAATATAAAGAGGCTATATTAAAGCGTACCGGTACTAAAACCCTTGATGAGGCAGAAACTCACGAGCTGGATAAGGCATATTGGCAGATCCGTCGCCCAGATTATAAAAAACTTACATAATCTGGCAACAAGATGTAATGAGGAGAGTAATTATGAAAGAATTAGACCGAATAACTGTTGACCCTGAAGTTTGCCTTGGTCAACCGACCATTCGAGGGATGAGGATAACGGTCTCAATTATCCTTAAACAGCTCGCCAGTGGAATGGCAGTCACCGAGATCTTGAAAGCATATCCAGAGCTTGAAGAAAAGGATATCGTTCAGGCCATGAAATATGCAGCCTGGCTTTCTTCCGAAAAGGCAAAGGTTATCCCGTTAAAAGGAGCTGCAGGTGCCTGAGCTTGAATTCCTTGAGTCAGTAGTCGGCAGGCTGTTGAAAAACTGTAAAATACTATTAAATGTCATTCTGACCCTGAATGAAGTGAAGGGGAAGAATCTAATATAATGAGGTTTCAGAGACTCTTCACGGAGTTTACCCTGAGCGAGATTCTTCGGTCACGGAGTTTATCATGAGCCGTCGTTTGAGACCCTTCGCGGAGCCTGTCCTGAGCCCCGCCGGTGGCGGGGTCGAAGGATTCGGGCCGACAGAGACCTACCTACGCTGAAGCTATGGCAGGCAGGACGTCGGCCCCTACATTAATGCATTATTTGGGATAAATTAGTTCATGAAATATGAGGTAATCATTGTGGGGGCGGGGCCGGGAGGGGCATTCGCTGCCCGGCAACTGGCCAGGAAAGGCGTTAAGGTCTTGCTTATCGAAAAGCAAACTATTCCCCGAAAGAAGCCGTGCGCGGGCTGGGTAACCACCGAGGCCTTCAATCTCTTAGGGTGGAACCCGAAGAAACTAAATATCCTCCTTGAGGAGATGCGTGGGGCGGTGCTCTGGGTTGAAGGAGAGCCGCTTCACACTGATTACGGTCGTCTCATTGCCTATGGGATCCTCCGGGAGCAGTTTGATACAAAAATAGCCGAGGAGGCCCGGAGCGCCGGCGCCGATTTAATTGATAACACCAGAGTAACCGATGTTGAGTTCGGAAGCGATCGAGCAAGGGTAACTGCTAAAGGAAAGGTCTTTGAAGGTGAGATGATAATCGGGGCAGGAGGCACCTATTGCCCGGTAGCCAGAGGGAGCGGGCTCAGAGAGAGATGGGCCCGGGATGAACTGGGGATGACCTTCTCCAGCGAAACCAGGATCGGAAAGGAGAAAGCCGCGGCACTCACTAAATACCGTGGTTGCCCGGAGCTTTTTTTCATGCCCAGGGAGATGGGTTACGGCTGGTATTTCCTTAAACAGGATTATCTGAGTATTGGACTGGGGGTGAGATGTAACTTGCTCTCTCGCAACAAGAGCCTAAAATTTTTGCTTAATAATTTCCTGAATCAACTGAGAGAGTTGGGCAGGCTTGACGAGGGGTTAGCCCTATCCCCGTTCCGGGGATACAGCTATGCCACCTATTTTGGTCCTACCGGGAAGACTTATGGCAACCGGGTGCTCCTCGTGGGAGATGCCGGTGGATTTTCTCTCAACTCCTCAGGAGAAGGGATCCGCCCGGCCCTGCTCACTGGAGGCTTCGCGGCGGAGACCGCTCTGAATGCCCTTAGCCGCGGCCGCTTCGATGAACAAGTCCTAAAAGGTTACGAGGACAGATGGCGCTCAGCGCTTAGAAACTACTACCGGAGGGGGAGCTTTCTAATTTACCAACTGAGACACACAACCATTACCGAGGTATTTTTTAATTTGACAATGAAGGATGAAGAACTCCGGCAACTGCTCTACTTTGACCCGTTCTATAATGTAGTGTCGCCGAAGGAAACCCTGTTCGGTATTCTCTCCCACATCCCCAAATTAACCGGATATGCCTTTAAAACCATGTCTGTAGAGGGCGTGTCCTTAAGCGATTTATGGAGATCGGACTACCAGGGATAATGTCTGGGGGAGGCTGGATTTAGGAAACTGGAATAACCTCGGAGGGAGTCAAAATATAATCTACCTTTTTATCAGTTCTCTCGATAAGTCTTGAAAAATCATCAACTATTTGCAGTGCATGGACCAGAGTAATTACTTTTGTCTCCGGATCAAGCAGGTTGCACTTTTGAAGATAATCCCATTCCTTATCCCCATACCCTTTACCCCGTTAGAAAGCCCCGAAGCTTGCCGGGGATGGACAGTTCTCAGATCCTTTAAGGATCCTCCTCAGGCGGACTAAAGCCCTGTGGGAGCTTCTAACGGGGTTTACCTTTGCCGATGCGATTCCCTCTTCGGTCAACTGCTACACTCCCCTGCACAAACAACTCTACTTTTGTGTGGATTGCTCGACCGTATTTTTTAAATCCCTTGATATTAGTAGCCTCCGCTATATTGTCCACTGCCCCTACCTCGACAAAATCTTTCATATGCGGGAGGGCAACCGCCAGTACCTTTCGTTCTTCCAGAACAATCTCCCGGATTCTTTTTAAGACAAAATCCGGTGCACAGAATACGCATTGGGCAGATTGAAATTCAGCAATCTCCTTTATCTTCTCCGAGGCCTGCCTGCTCCCGGTAAAATTGGGGATCCTGCCGAAACAAGGTCGGGGGAAATCGGCAATATCTTTATCCTCAAGCACCTGCCATATCTTTTGCCTGATAACCTGTTTACTTCTTTTCAAGTGAATAACCCCGCCCACAGGGCGGGGCTTCCGGTTTG
>SDBT01003872.1_pt1 | contig 25696 bp, 23 predicted proteins | sample 2277101 | NCBI WGS metagenome assembly SDBT01 (sample SAMN10404973, study PRJNA504765) | marine sediment metagenome | isolation source: marine sediment core GS10_PC15, 103 cmbsf | place: Arctic Ocean: Southern Knipovich Ridge | collected 2010 | reverse complement strand
TTATCCATCCTGCTGATCACATTCAAGGGATTGGCATAGAAGGGACTCAGTTTTACACTGACCGGAACAGATATGCTGCTTTTTATCTTTTTCAGTATCTCGATCTGGTCCTTGATGATATCTTCACCGCTTACATCAGGATTCCTGGGAACCGAGTAAAAATTGAGCTCCAGTCCGTCCACTCCCTTATCCTCTAGCAATTTGGCATATTCCAGCCATGTTTCATTATAGATGGCATTCAGGCTGGCAATGAGTGGAATCGACAAAGCCTTCCTGGCATTCTGTACATTCAATAGGTGCTCACGCGGTCCTGCATGTTCCAGGTTGGGAAAAAGACTGGTCATCTCTGCATGCCTGTCTGCATATTCATCCATTTCATCATCCATCTGGGCAGCTTCCAGCTGGATCTGTTCCTCGAATAATGATTTAAAGACTACTGCAGCGGCCCCGGCCTCCTCCATTTGTTTTAAACTATTGACATTGGTAACGAGATTATTGGCACCTACAACGATAGGGTTCTTCAGTTCCAGGCCCATGTAACTGGTTTTCAAATTGGTCATTGTATACTGATTTTATGAGACCCTAAAAATATATAAATTATTAAGATTTCAGGCCGATAAACCTTCCTTTTTTTCATTAAGGATGACAGGATTTCCTATACAGGACTATGTTTGATAAGGCATTCAGAAAAGCACCCTTTATGCGGGTCCTCATTCCCCTGGCAGGTGGGATCATTATGGCCAGGCATTATACCATGCCCGCTATCATCATCTGGATACTGACCGGTTTTCTTATCCTCTTCCTTCTACTGCTTATTATTATGTCTTACAGGAAGCAGCGGAATGCATTGCCGGCAGGAATTTTCCAGGTTTTGTTTTTATGCATGGGACTGATGATGGGCAGGGAAGATGATCCTGCCCTGATCCCTGAGACGATGCTCCAGGCAAGGATATGTGATGAGATCCTGGCGGGTGAAAGGACATTTAAAACCAGGCTGGACAGGGTATATTACCGCTCAGGGGAAAAATGGACCCGCCTGGATGGCAGGGTACAGGTTTACTTCGAGAGGGAGGATCGATGCCTTGAACTGTTGCCGGGGGACTGTATCAGTGGATGGGGAAAGTTGTTGAGATATGAAAATCCGGCAAATCCATTCGAATTCAATTACGGCGCTTACCAGCGTGGGAAAGGGGTGTCCTACCACCTGTATCTTGACAGCACTTCATGGATTACCTCACCGGCTTATGCGGCCAGGGGATTACAGATAAGGTCAAAAGGGATCCGCCGTACTCTGATGGACCGGATTGACCGAAGCATAGAGGGCAGGGATGAGAAGGCCATCCTCTACTCCCTCTTGCTGGGATACCGGGCTGAGCTTGGCCAGGATGTTAAACAACAATTTGTCCGGTCAGGATCCATGCATATCCTGGCTGTAAGCGGACTGCATGTCGGTATACTGTATATCCTTCCGGCTTTTCTGATAGGAAAGATCCGGGGCTCCATGGCAGGCCGTCTGCTGGCTACCCTGGTCCTCTTAATGCTCCTCTGGTCCTATGCAATGCTGACCGGGCTGTCCCCGTCCGTGGTGCGGGCCGTTACCATGTGCAGTGTGCACAGGATAGCCATATTGACGGGCAGGAAGACCGGCATTTTTCATGTACTGTCCCTGACGGCATTCATCATGGTATTGTACAGGCCGGCCATCATATTTGAGACGGGTTTTCAGCTGTCTTTTGCAGCTGTGGCAGGCATTGCGGGGTTTCAAAAACCCCTGTACAATATGATATCTGCAAAGGGATGGCTGGCCAGGAGAACCTGGCAACTCATGACCGTATCGCTGGCTGCACAGCTGGCAACAGCACCCCTGTCCCTGTTTTGTTTCCATCAATTCTCCAATGTATTTATACTCTCCAATCTAGCCGTTATTCCCCTGGCTACTGTGATTCTTTACGTGGGACTCGCCTTCATTCTGTTATCTTCATTCGGTCTGTACCCATTATCCGGGATACTGGAATGGCTTACCTCCCTGCTCGACGGGATTACCCATCTGATGGGCCGGATCCCGGGGGCCTTCAGTGAAAATATCACCCTGATACCAATCCAGGTTTTCCTTCTGTACTTTGCGATCATACTGTGCGGTCTTTTTTTTCGCTCCCGGAAAGTCGTGCTGCTTCATGCCATGATGGCAGCAGTCGCATTGCTACTGCTGGTTTCAGGTATCCGTGAATACCGGCTCCGGTCCCATGAGGCATTCTATGTCTTTTCCATCCCACGTGAGTCAGCCATCAGTTTTGTCCGGGGAAGGGAACATTCCATGTACAGGGGAGGGAGGACCCGTGGAGATACCCTGCAAATCCCCTATGCCCTCCGAAATTTCAGTTCGCGTCACAAACTTTCATCACCTGTTTTTTTGCCGGCGCGGTCAGGCATGGAACACTGCCATATCGATACAGGAGGGATGCGACTGCTTTTTACCGTAATTAAGAACAGCAAGATCGTGATACTCAGGCAAATATCCGAATGCCTGCCCCGGGGGACTGTTGGGCTGGAGACCGATATACTGGTGCTGGTTGATAATGTTTCATGTAACCTGGATTCCCTGATACTCGTATTTAAGCCCGGACTGATCATTGTGGACGGGAGCAGTCATTCCAGGTACCATTTTGAGATGGAAAGATCCTGTATCCATCATGGGATTCCATTCCATTCCACAGAAAAAGATGGATTTTATGTCTATTGAGATATTTAATATATTATTTTTGCCTAGTCAAATTTTTCATTTGTCGAGAGAATGAGGATTATAATTGCCGGTGCAGGGGGCGTAGGCTCCCATCTGGCCAAGATGCTTTGCAATGAGAACCACGATATCGTTCTCATTGATACTGATGAGGAGAAACTCAGGCAAATAGGGTCTATGTATGATCTCATGACTATTCATGGATCGGCTACCTCCATCAGTCTGCTCAGGGACGCCAATATCCAGAAATCTGACCTTTTTATTGCCGTCACAGAAACGGAAGAGACGAATATGACCGCCGCTATCCTGGGAAAACAGCTTGGTGCCAGGAAGACAATTGCCCGGATAGATAATCCTGAGTATATGAATTTCCACAACAAGGAGATGATCACCAGCCTGGGGATCGATTATATGATTTACCCGGAAATGATTGCTGCCAATGAGATTGTGGGATTGCTGCACCAGACGGGGATGGCGGACCTGATTGATTTTTCAGGGGGGAAGCTTTCCATGTATGTGATCAAATTGGAGGAGAATGCGCCCATCGTCGGGAAAACCCTTATAGAATCCACACCCACTAACGACCAACTCGATTTCCGGGCCGTCGCCATTACCAGGGATACGGAAACCATCATTCCCCGGGGCAGCGACCGTTTCCATGTAAATGATCATGTCTACGTAATAACAAGCCAGACCGGCCTGGAGGAATTGCTCAAGTATTCCGGGAAGGTGCAGTATGACATACATAACATCATGATCCTGGGGGGCAGCAGGATAGGTTCCCGTACGGCCAGGCTGCTGGGAAAACACCATAATGTTAAACTGATAGAGATAGACCGGGAAAAAGCATACAAGCTGTCCAATGTGCTTGACAATACCCTGGTTATCAATGGAGACGGAAGCAACATGGACCTCCTGGCTTCCGAGGGGATAGCCAAAATGGATGCCTTTATTGCCGTGACCGGGAATTCAGAAACCAATATCCTTTCCTGTACCCTGGCCGGACAGATGGGGGTAAGGAAAACCATTGCCGAAGTTGAGAATATTGATTATATCAAGCTGGCCGAAAACATGGGGATCGAAACCATCATCAATAAGAAACTGATCACGGCCGGCCGGATTTTCCGTTTTACAAACACCTATGATGTCTCCTCCATACGATGCCTGACGGGGACAAAGGCGGAGGTGATGGAATTCATTGTGAAGCCGAATGCCAAGGTTACGAAGGGTGCATTAAAGGATATCAGCTTTCCGAAAGATGCCATTATCGGGGGACTGGTCAGGGGGAAGTCAACCATTATTGCCAGGGGCCTGACCGAGATCAGACCCAGTGATAAGGTAGTCGTTTTTGCCCTCCCGTCAGCCATTTCAAAGATACCAAAGTACTTTAATTAGCAGACCGCATGTTTAATTACAGGCTTGTTTTTCAGTTCCTGGGACTACTCCTGCTGATTGAGGGGGTCTTCATGTGGTTGTGCATACCGGTATCCATGTTCTTCAATGATCATGAATTCGTACCATTGGGGATCAGTGGTATTATAAGTGTATGCATTGGCGGCACTGCCCTGTTTATTAACAGGAAGGCCAGCAAATCCATGAGTGCCAGGGATGGTTTTTTGATCGTTGCCTTCGGCTGGATCTTGTTTTCACTGTTCGGTTGTCTGCCCTTCATCCTTTCCGGAGAGATCCCGTCCTTTACCGATGCCTATTTCGAGACCATCTCGGGTTTTACAACCACCGGGGCTAGCATCCTGGACCAGGTAGAGATCCTGCCACATGGACTCCTTTTCTGGCGGAGCCTTACCCAGTGGCTGGGGGGCATGGGGATCATCGTGATGTCACTGGCCATACTTCCACTGCTCGGTGTAGGCGGCATGCAATTGTTTGTGGCCGAGGTACCCGGACCCTTGCCCGATAGGCTGCATCCCAAGATCAAGGAGACAGCCAAAAGATTGTGGGCCATCTATATCATCTTCACCATCATGGAGATCCTGCTGCTATGGGTGGGTGATATGAGACTATTCGATGCCATCTGTCATTCCTTTTCCACCATGGCAACCGGAGGGTATTCCACCAAGACGGCCAGCATTGCACACTGGGATTCCCCGTATATCCATTATGTGATCACCCTCTTCATGTTCCTGGCAGGGACCAATTTTACCCTCTCTTATTTTGCCATGCACCGCCGTTTTGACAAGGTATGGCGAAATGAGGAATTCAGGTATTATGTCGGTATCCTGGTGGGTTTTACACTGCTCCTGAGCATGATCCTTTTCTTTACCTCCAAGCATCCGGTGGAAGAATCCTTCCGCCTGGCTATATTCCAGGTGGTATCCATCGTGACAACCACAGGATTTGTGACTTATGATTACCTCACATGGTTACCTCTTGTAGGGATCATTATATTCATGATGATGTTTTTCGGCGGTTCGGCAGGTTCAACGGGTGGCGGGATCAAGATACTCAGGATCGTATTATTGATGAAGAATTCGGCCATGGAACTCAAAAGGCTTATCCATCCGCAGGCAGTGATACCGGTACGGTTCAATAAACATGCTGTGACACCTGATGTTCTGAATAACGTATTTGCGTTTATTTCCTTTTATATCATTACCCTGGTCATAGGGGTTATCGTAATGGCTGCCATGGGATATGACCTTGGGACATCCTTTGGTTCTGTGGCGGCAACACTCGGTAATATCGGTCCGGGTATAGGCCTCGTCGGTCCCATTGAAAACTATGCCCACATTCCCGGCTTTGGCAAGTGGTTCCTGAGCTTCCTCATGCTTATCGGAAGGCTCGAGCTCTTCACCGTTCTCATCCTCTTCTCCCCGGGTTTCTGGAAGAAGTGATTGGTTGAGAATTAATCGACCGGCCCGATTCCCAGCCTTACCACCACCGGTTCATGGTTTGTGCAGTCTATCACTGTGGAGGGTTCATTTTTTCCATAACCTCCGTCAATTACGGCATCGACCAGGTCCTTGAATTTGTCCCAGATCAACCCGGGATCCGTGGTATACTCGATCAACTCATCTTCATCATGGATGGAGGTGGTCATAATGGGATGGCCCAGTTCCCTGACAATTTCCAGGGGGATATTGTTGTCGGGTATACGTACCCCGATGGTCTTTTTCCTGCTGCGGAAGATACGTGGGATATTATTCCGTGCGGGCAAAATGAAGGTATATGGCCCCGGCAGGTAAGCTTTCATCATTTTGAAGACGGGATTGCTCACCAGTTTTGTATAATCCGACAGCTGGCTGAGATCCGAGAAGATGAAGGAGAAATCTGCCTGGTTCACCCGGATCCCCTTCAGCCTCGCAATTTTGTCCACCGCCCTGGTTTTATAAATATCACACCCAAGCGCATAGACTGTATCTGTAGGGTAAACCAGTACGCCTCCATCCTGAAGCACCTCACATGCTTTCAGGATCTGCCGCTGGCTGGGATTCTCAGGATGTACCTTAAGCAACATGTTCTTTTCCGCTTGATCGCTGCTAATATATACTAAATTATATAAATGGGACTTCCTCCTCATCTTCGTCATCCTCTTCGGGCCATTCTTTTTTGGTTGACGGCGGACCGTAATTCCGGTAGAACAGGGCTATGCCGAGTCCCGATAATCCGCCTACCAGGTGGGATTCCCAGGAGATCCTCAGGTCATAGGGAAGGATGCCCCATATAAGGCTGCCATACATGAATACTACGATCAGGGAGATGGCCAGCAGGTGGATGTTGTTGCGGATGACGCCACTGAAAAACACGAAAGATGCAAAACCATAGACCAGGCCGCTGGCGCCGATATGGTAAGCAGGCCGGGCGGTAAGCCAGACAATTAGCCCGGAGATAAACCAGATCAGGAAAAATACCCGGTAGGCGACCGGGCGGTAGAAATAGAAAATGGCGATGCTCAGGCAGTAGAGGGGTACCGAATTATCAAACAGGTGTTTAAAACCGGCGTGGATCAGCGGGGCGAACAGGATGCCTTTTAATCCACTGGCCTCTAAAGGGAACAGCCCCAGATGAGTAAAACTCATTTCCAGGGCTGCTTCCGATATCTTGATCACCCAGATCAGAACGAGGAAAAAGGTCGGGAATACCAGGCTGTGTATAAATTTCTTCTTCTCCTCCATGAACCATTATCCCTTGTCGGGGCGCAGGCTGCGTACCTGGGCGCCGGCCTGCCACATTTCTGATTCCCTGAGCTCTTTCAGTTCGGCAGAGAGCAGTTCCTTGTAGTCCGGGCGCCCGGTTTTATCCAGCACAACCTTGGTCTCTTCCCCGGTTTTGACCCTTTCATACAATTCCTTGAATACGGGCAGGGTGGCCTCCCTGAATTTGGGCAGCCAGTCCAGTGCTCCCCGCTGGGCAGTAGCGCTGCAATTGGCATACATCCAGTCCATCCCGTTCTCATCCACCAGCCTGATGAGGCTCTGGGTGAGTTCCTCAACGGTTTCGTTGAAGGCTTCTGAGGGACTGTGGCCATTTTCCCTGAGCACCTGGTACTGGGCTTCCATTATACCGGCCAGGGCTCCCATCAAAACACCGCGTTCGCCTGTCAGGTCACTGTATACCTCACCCTTGAAAGTAGTAGGGAAGAGGTAGCCTGAGCCTATCCCTATGCCCAGGGCAAGGGCTCTTTCTTCGGCCTTCCCGGTATAATCCTGAAAGATCGCATAGCTGGAGTTGATCCCTGTTCCGGCCAGAAAATTCCGCCTTACACTGATGCCTGATCCCTTCGGGGCAACCAGGATAACGTCTACATTATCAGGAGGGATCACATTCGTCTGCTCCTTGTAGGTAATGGAGAATCCATGGGAGAAATACAAAGCATCCCCTTCCTTCAGGCAGGGCTTTAAGCTGGGCCATACCGTTCGCTGGGCTGCATCCGATATCAGGTACTGGATGACAGTGGCTTTCTCAGCAGCTTCTGTAATGGGGAACAGGGTTTCTCCCGGAACCCAGCCATCCTTTACAGCCTTGTCCCAGTCATCCTTGAAATCGGGTTCCTGCCCGATGATCACGGAGATCCCGTTGTCTTTGAGATTCATTGCCTGGGCAGGTCCCTGTACACCATAGCCTATGATAGCGATAATTTCATCTTTAAGCACTTCCCGTGCTTTTGAAAGCGGGAATTCTTCCCTGGTGATGACGTTTTCTTCAACGCCTCCAAAATTTAATTTTGCCATTTTTATTATTTGTAATTTAAGTTCTTACTTTTAGTTTTTCTGTGTCAAGCTTGACCAGGTATTCAGACAGCCTTTCCTTTTTAGCTTTGGTGATGGCAATCCGGCCGGACCGGGTAAATTGCAGTACGCCAAATTTTTTCATTTCATCGAATAGCTGCTGGGTCTCCTCCTTATGACCGGTTTTCTGGATCACAGTGTAATCGCTGGTGACTTCAAGTATCCTGGCATTATATCTTCTGACCAAGCCTTCAATTTCCGAACTCCGGGTCAGGGCTTCTGTGGGGACTTTATACAGGGCGATCTCCTGGTAGATGATCTCCTCCTGGCAGAGGTAATATGCCCTCAGCACATCCACGACCTTTTCGATCTGTTTCACGACTTTTTCAATCAGCTCCTGGTTGGTCCTGATAACAATGGTGAACTTAAAGATCCCATGGATGGCAGACTCTGATACTGCCAGGCTTTCTATGTTCAGATGCCGGCGTGTGAAAATGATCGTGATCCTGTTCAGCAATCCTATGCTGTTTTCAGAAAAAGCTGTTATGGTGAATTCCTTATCTTCCATTTTTATAAATTTTTATAAATTTTCTTATTCAAGGCGGATATCTGAGACGGATGCTCCTGCAGGTACCATGGGGAATACGTTGTCTTCTTTTTCCACGCTTACTTCAAGCAGGAATGGACCCTCATAGCTTAACATCTCTTCAATGGTTACCTCCAGGTCTTTCCGCTTCGTTACCTTTTTCCCGTTTATTCCAAATCCTTTGGCAATGGTTATGAAATCAGGATTGATCAGTTCTGTTGAAGAATATCTTTTGTCGAAGAATAATTGCTGCCACTGCCTTACCATCCCCAGGAAATTATTATTCAGGAGGACAATCTTGACCGGGGCTTTATTCTGCCAGATCGTACCGAGCTCCTGTATGGTCATCTGGAAACCTCCGTCACCGATAGCAGCAACCACCGTCTTATCGGGTCGACCCGTCTGTGCACCAAATGCAGCCGGGAGTCCGAATCCCATAGTTCCCAGTCCACCGGAAGTAACCAGACTCCGGCTGTGCTTGAACTTGAAGTACCGGTTAGCGATCATCTGGTGTTGTCCGACATCGGTGACAAGGATGGCCTCCCCTTTGGTCTTCTCGGTGATCATCCTGATCACTTCTCCCATGGTCAGTCCCTCCTTCTCGGGGTGGATATCTTGTTCTATGACCTTTTCATACTCATATTGGTAGGCGTGTTTAAACTGGTTAAGCCACTCTTCATGCCTGTTCTTTTTGATAAGAGGAAGGATGGCCTCAAATGTTTCCTTGATATCTGCGATAACGGCGATATCGGCCTTGACATTCTTGTTTACCTCGGAATGATCGATCTCGAAATGTACCACTTTTGCCATTGTACCGTAGCTTTTTACATCACCTGTTACACGGTCATCGAATCTCATTCCCAGGGCGATCAGAAGGTCACTTTCATTGGTTTTTATATTTGGACCGTAATTCCCGTGCATGCCCAGCATACCGACATTTAGCGGGTGGTCACTCGGCATGGCGGAATTCCCGAGCAGGGTCCAGGCAGCGGGGATCTGTGTTTTCTCGATAAATGCCAGCAATTCCTTTTCAGCCCCTGACAGGATCACTCCCTGTCCCACCAATGCCAAAGGTTTCTTGGCGTTATTGATTAATTCTGCCGCCTTTTCTACATATTCCATCTGGAGTTTTGGACGGGGCACGTAGCTTCTGACATCATTGCATTTCTCATAACTGAAATCCAATTCAGCAAACTGGGCGTCCTTGGTAATATCGATCATAACGGGACCAGGTCTCCCGGTGGTGGCAATAAAAAATGCCCTGGCCATCATCTCCGGGATCTCTTCGGCCCTGGTTATCTGGATATTCCATTTGGTAATGGGCATGGAAAATCCCATGACATCCGTTTCCTGGAACGCATCCGTACCCAGCAGTCCGGATACAACCTGTCCGCTGATACAAATAATGGGAGTCGAGTCCAGCATGGCATCTGCTAGTCCCGTTGTAAGATTGGTTGCTCCCGGTCCCGATGTCACCATACACACACCCACCCTGCCGGTCACCCTGGCATAACCCTGGGCTGCATGGGCTGCACCCTGCTCATGCCTTGTAAGGATATGCTTCAGCTTATCCTGGTAGTCATACAAGAGGTCATAGATGGGCATGATGGCACCACCCGGATATCCGAATATCGTTTCAACCCCTTCTTCGAGGAGGGAAAGAATAACGGCTTCCGATCCGCTTACCTTTTTTGTTTTCATATGCTTGTAATTATCAAAATTTATTCAACCTTTCTGACAGCCCCCTTATCGGCCGATGTGACCATACCGGCATAGGCCTTCAGGGCTGTGCTTATATTTCTTTCCCTTGTCCCGGGCTGAAAGGCTTCCACTCCACGGGCCCTTTCTTTCTTTCTTCTTGCTTCGAGCTCCTCCACGGGGACAAGCAGGTTAATTTTGCGATCAGGGATGCTGATCTCGATCTGATCACCATCCTCGATCAGTGCAATCTCCCCACCGGCAGCTGCCTCAGGCGAGATATGTCCGATGGAGAGGCCGGAGGTACCCCCTGAAAACCTGCCATCTGTTATAAGGGCACATTTTTCACCCAGTTTTTTTGACTTGATATAGGAGGTCGGATATAGCATCTCCTGCATTCCTGGTCCCCCTTTAGGTCCCTCGTACCGTATAACCACCACATCCCCGGGAGAGATCCTGTCATCCAGGATGGCCGTGCATGCAGCATCCTGGGAGGCAAATACCCTTGCAGAGCCGGTAAAAGTATATACAGAAGGATCTACACCGGCTGTTTTTACGATGCATCCGTCCCTGGCAATATTGCCATACAGGATTGCCAGTCCACCATCCCGGCTGTAAGCGTTATCCATATCCCTGATACAACCAGCTTTCCGGTCTTTATCCAGTTCCCTGTGCATATTCTTCTGCGATCCCATCACCAGGCTCCTTACCAGTCCGGGTGCCGCCCTGTAGATCTGTACATCCTCCCGGTCATCAGCCGCCCTGCCGATATCATAACGCCCGATAGCCTCACCAAGTGTCAGTCCGTCTGCCCTCACCACGGCCGTATCAATCAGTCCCTCTTTCTCCAATTCTCCCAGGATCGCCAGTATTCCTCCTGCCCGGTTAACATCCTCCACATGGTAGTCAGAGCTGGGTGCAACCTTGCAAAGCACGGGTGTATTCCTGGATAGTTCATCGATGTCCTTCATGGTAAAATCCACACCTGCTTCATGGGCTATGGCCAGCAAATGAAGGACGGTATTGGTGGATCCACCCATAGCGATGTCCAGCCGCATGGCATTCAGAAAGGCATTTTTGCTGGCTATGGACCTGGGCAAAACGGAGTCATCCCCCTCAAAATAATATTGTTGCGTATTCCAGACAATTTTTTCAGCAGCCTGCCTGAAAAGGTCCAGCCGGAAGGCATGGGTCGCCAGGATGGTGCCGTTACCGGGAAGTGCCAGGCCCATGGCTTCGTTCAGACAGTTCATGGAATTGGCGGTAAACATACCGGAGCAGGATCCGCAGGTTGGACAGGCGGCCTCTTCGATCATTTTCAGTTCTTTGTCCGAAATGGATTCATCGGCCCCCAGGATCATGGCATCCACCAGGTCGTATTTACGCCCACCGGTTTTTCCCGCCTCCATGGGTCCGCCGGAAACAAAAATGGCCGGTATATTCAGGCGCATGGCTGCCATCAGCATGCCCGGTGTGATCTTGTCACAGTTACTGATACATACCATGGCATCTACCCTGTGGGCATTGATCATGTATTCTACACTGTCGGCGATCAGGTCACGTGAAGGGAGGGAGTAAAGCATCCCGTCATGCCCCATGGCAATGCCGTCATCAATGGCAATGGTATTGAATTCGGCAGCAAAACAGCCCTGCTTTTCAATTTCTTTTTTAACGGTCTGGCCGATATCATGCAGGTGTACATGACCGGGAACAAATTGTGTGAAGGAATTAACTATCCCGATGATCGGTTTTCCGAATTGCTCTTCGGTCATTCCATTGGCCCGCCAGAGACTTCTGGCACCTGCCATCAGCCTGCCTTCGGTTGTCGTTGAACTTCTTAATTTCTGTTTCATGACATGTCAAAACCTTTTAAAAAAAAGAAGGCCACTCTGATCTTTCGAGAATGGCCTTCATAATATTTTTGTATTAATCCATACCATTCTTACCTGTAGAGCACCACGAGGCTCACAAGTAGAATAGCAATTATGATATGGACGTTTTTCATGTGCTGAATGATGAGACAAAGATATTTATTAATCTCTGAATTCAAAATATTTTTAATTGAACATGGAGTTGTGTACGATAACGTACACTACAGGACTCGTATGCGTGCAGAAATTTCGGTATATTATTCTTTAACTTATTATTAACATACTGATATATAGCTACATATAACTTTGGCATCAATTATGTATTATAGTATGATATGGAACCCACAGTATTCTATTACATATTATTCATTTATATTGACTGAAGTGAAGAGGAGGCAGTGTAAACCTGATGGACTTTATACTGGTCATATTGATTGCATGCGCAGTGGTGTATACACTGGCATTCAGCCTGGGAGTCAGACGCGGCAGGAAAGAAAACCGGATGAAGGAATACATGCGTGGATACCTGCAGGGTTATGAGCAGTCCAGAACAGAATTACTCTCCAGGCTCAATCAGGGCACCGAAGATGCCAACCTGAGCCGGCCTCAATAAAAAAAGGGCAAGCTACTTATATCGCACCGCTACAACCGTCTACCCTTGCTTCCTTCCGGACCTGGGGGAGTTCAACAGGAGCTGGTCGTATAAGACTTGCCCAGTCAACAAAATTACTCAAAAAAAACAATATCTTTGCTAAACTAATCCTAAACCTTTCATAATTATGGAAAACAAAAATACGACTGTTTTCTACAACGGACTCGTCTGGGGAGCGATCCTCGGTTTTGTGGGAATCATCTACAATGTTATCCTCTATATGCTGGACCAGAACCTGAACCAGACCTTGGCTTACCTGGGTATTCTCATAACCATTGTCGTGCTGATCCTTGGTGTGCGTAGTTTCAGGGACAATGTCAGGGATGGCATCCTTCCCTTCGGTCCAGCTTTCCAGTTCGGATTTATAGTGATCCTTGTATCCAGTGTGATAGGCATTATCTATGCTTATATCCTGTGGACCGTAATTGATCCGGATATCCTCATCAAGATGAAGGACATGCAGATGGAGAAGATGCTGGAGCAGGGTATTCCAGAGGAGGCACTGGACCAGGCAATGGCTATCTCAAGCAAATTCATGACACCCCTGATGATGTCCATTATTGGGCTGTTCAGTAGCGTTCTTATGGGAACCATAGTTGCCCTGATCATTGCTGCTATATTTAAGAAGAACGAACCCGAAGACCAGGTAGTCGCAGAGTAATTAACCTAAAAGTCCTGCATGGATATTTCAATCGTTGTACCTGTCTATAATGAAGAGGAATCTCTGGGGGAGTTGAGAGAGTGGATTGAAAGCATCCTTTCCGTACATTCATTTAATTACGAAGTAATTTTTGTGGATGACGGAAGCAGTGATGGTTCATGGAAGGTAATTGGGGAGCTGTCGGGTAAGTACGCAGAGGTCAAGGGAATCCGTTTCCGGCGGAACTATGGTAAAGCCGCTGCCCTTCATACCGGATTCCAGTCTTCATCCGGAGAGATAGTCATTACCCTGGATGCCGACCTCCAGGATAGTCCGGAGGAAGTGCCTGAACTGGTCAGGATGATCAGGGAGGAGGGATATGATCTCGTTTCCGGGTGGAAGAAAAAGCGGTATGATCCGCTTACCAAAAGGATCCCCAGCAGGTTCTATAACTGGTTTGCCAGGCAGGTGTCCGGCATTAAACTGCATGATTTTAACTGCGGCCTCAAAGCCTACCGGAACCAGGTGGTGAAAAGCATTGAAGTCTACGGGGATATGCACCGGTATATCCCATTTCTTGCCAAAAGGGCCGGCTTTACAAAGATCGGGGAAAAGGTAGTAGAGCACCAGAAACGAAAATATGGGGTGACCAAATACGGAATGAAGCGGTTTATTATCGGTTATCTTGACCTGATCTCAATCGGTTTCATCGGCAGGTTTGGCAGGCGGCCCATGCATATATTCGGGACATTCGGCACCCTGATGTTCCTGGTCGGTTTTATTGCTGCGGCCTGGCTAGGTGGACAAAAAATTTATTTCACCATACATTCCACACCCATGCCGCGGGTAACCCAGAGTCCCTATTTCTTCCTGGCATTAACAGCCATGATCATAGGTACCCAGCTGTTCCTGGCAGGTTTTCTGGGCGAACTGATCACAAGGAATTCCACTGACCGGAATGCCTACCTGATAGATGAAACCATAAATCTGTAAATCTTGAACATCATATGTATCGGCCCGGCTCATCCCCTGAGGGGAGGAATTGCCAATTTTAACACGGCACTCTGTAAGAATTTTATCGAGGCCGGGCACCGGGCTTCCATTATCTCATTCTCACTGCAGTATCCCGGAATTTTTTTCCCCGGCAAAACACAGTATGAGGAAGGTAAATCCCCGGCAGGTATTCCGATACTATCCCTGATCAACTCGGTCAACCCGCTCAGCTGGGCTAAGGCTGTCAGGGTTATCCGGTCCACATCCCCCGACCTGGTGGTCATTCATCACTGGATGCCTTTCATAGCCATATGCCTGGGATACATCGTTCGAAGGCTGAAAAGGAAACCTGCCTGCCCGGTAATTGTCATCGCCCATAATGTGATCCCACACGAAAAGCAAGCCGGATGGAAGTCCATGAGCAGATACCTGCTGTCAGCCTGTGATGGCTATGTAGTTTTGGCGGCATCCCTACTGGATGATCTGAAGATCTTTACAGATTCAACGAACAAAGGTTTCATACCACACCCTGTATATGACCATTTCGGGGAGGCGGTGGAACGGAATGAGGCAGCTGACCGGCTCGGGCTGGATCCCTCGTTAAGGTACCTCCTGTTTTTCGGGATGATACGGGAATACAAGGGACTCGACCTGCTCATCAGGGCCTTCACGGAGATGAGATACAGGGTGCCGGATCTCCGGCTGATAGTGGCAGGGGAATTTTATACCGGGAAAAAGGAATACATGGATCTTATCAATGAATCAGGGGCAGGGGATAGGGTCATTATAAGGGATCATTTTATCCCCTCCGGCAAAGTCAGGTATTATTTCAGCCTGGCAGACCTTGTAACACAGCCTTACAGGTCTGCTACCCAGAGCGGTGTGAGCCAGGTTGCCTATCATTTTGGTGTTCCCATGCTGGTGACGGATGTAGGGGGACTGGCAGAGATCGTCCCTCATATGAAGGTTGGATATGTTACTCCCGTCGATGAGCATGCGATTGCTGAGGCAATCACAGATTTTTTTGAACAGGACCGGGCAGCAGCATTCCGCCGGAACATCCTGGAAGAAAGAAAACGCTTCACCTGGGAGGCCATGACCGCACGGATTATAGAACTGGCACGAGAGGTCACAACAGGCAGTTCTTTATGACCATTACCTGAATGCCCGCTTCCGGATATCTTTCGTCATAATTGGCATTTTAGGAATGAATCAGAAATAAAAGCGTAGCTTTGCCCAGATTATTAATGAGAGCTTGCATAATGAGGAATTTAAATATTGGGGATCTGAAGATTAAACTTCCTATCATTCAGGGGGGAATGGGCATAGGTATATCCATGTCAGGACTGGCAGGGGCAGTAGCAAACGAAGGTGGGGTAGGTGTGATTGCAGCTGCCTGTATCGGTATGTTTGAACCTGATTACAGGAAGAATTTTGTCGAAGCTAACATCAGGGCCCTGAAAAGAGAAATTCAAAAGGCAAGAGAAATCACCAGTGGAGTTCTCGGTGTGAACATCATGGTCGCCCTTACCAATTTTCCGGAACTGGTAAAAACAGCCATCTCAGAAGGCATCGATATCATATTTTCCGGTGCCGGCCTTCCCATGAATCTCCCCGGGTTTTTAACAAAGGGGTCAAAAACCAAGCTCGTACCCATCGTTTCATCAGGAAGGGCTGCCAGGATCTTATGTACCAAATGGAAAGATCAGTATGATTACCTGCCGGATGCCATCGTCCTGGAAGGCCCAAAAGCCGGGGGGCACCTCGGATTTAAAAGGAACCAGCTCGACGATCCTGAGTATACCCTGGAGAAGCTGTTGCCCGATGTAATTAAGGAGGTAAAGGTTTTCGAAGAAAAATACAAGGTTACCATCCCGGTAATCGCTGCGGGTGGAATTTATACCGGGGCGGATATAAAGGAAATCATGGACATGGGAGCATCCGGGGTACAGCTGGGGACACGTTTTGTTACCACCGATGAATGTGACGCCTCCACTGCGTTCAAGCAATCCTACATTGATTCCTATGAAAAGGATATGGAAATAATCAACAGTCCCGTTGGAATGCCTGGACGTGCCATTAGAAATGAATTCATTGACAAGATAAACAGGGGGGAGAAACGTCCTGTTAAATGCCCATATAAATGCCTGAAAACGTGCGATATAGAATCTACTCCTTATTGCATTGTGGCCGCCCTGGTCAATGCCATGAAAGGGAACTTTTATAATGGCTTCGCCTTCGCCGGGTCAAATGCATATTTTGCCACAAAGATCATCTCTGTTAAGGAAACAATTGAGACATTGATCAGGGAATTTAAAGAGGCTATGCCCCGGAAAAAGTAGACCATTCCCGGTGCAGCCCGGCTATTCTTCATCTTTGATATCTTTTAACAGGCGGATCACCTTCCTGTCAATCGGGAAGGTAAGGTCCTCTTCCACGACACCGGACAGGGGCACCCATCGGAAGGATTGCTGTCCATTCTTCATTTCCTGGATATCAAAGGGTTTACGGGACAGCCTGAAACGGATTTCCTCGCTGAATTCAGCCAGGTAATAAATGCTGACCAACTGCGTGTCCTTGAAGAAAAGGGCCGGCTGGTAATAGTCAGTGGTGTAGTAATGCCTGATGTTGACGAGGGACTGACCGAATTCCTCCATGGCTTCCCGCTGCAGGCAATCTATGGTCCCTTCCCCGTGCTTCATACCGCCTCCCGGGAATTTCACCATCTTCATGTCCATCTGGTATTCATCGCTCAGCAGAATCTCCTTCCGCTCATTGATGATAAGGGCATATACCCTTATGTTATATTTGATATCCAGTTTGAGCATTCCGGTGGATATGGTCCATGATCTCTTCGAACCGGTCTGGACCGAACCAGGCTATTTCATCATCACGGTTGAACCAGGTCAGCTGCCTGCGGGCATATCTCCTGCTGTTCCTTTTGATGAGGCGGACGGCCACATCCAGGCTGATCCGGCCGTCAAGATAGTCAAATAATTCTTTATACCCGACGGTATTCAGTGCGTTCAGGTCCCTGTAGGCCAGGCAGGACTTAACCTCATCCAGGAGGCCATCCTCCATCATGTCTTCCACCCTCTCGTCAATCCTGGCATAAAGCGCGGCGCGGTCCATGTTCAGCCCTATCTTCAGAGTGGAGAAATCCCTGTGCTTGCTTTTTTTTGTCAGGAAGGATGAATAAGGTTTGCCTGTTGTCAGGCTGATCTCAAGGGCCTTCAGAATTCTTGCCGGGTTTTTAAGATCAATGGATACCCAGGAGTCCGGATCCAGTTTCTTCAGCTCAAACCTTAGGCTTTCCAGTCCCTCGTCATAAAGTCTTTCCAACAGCCTCTTGCGGATCTCAGGATCCACTCCGGGGACATCGTCTATTCCCACAATCAGGGCCTGGATGTAGAGTCCCGATCCACCCGCAATAACAACTGTATCATGTTCCCTGAATAGCTTCTCCATGATCTGCAGGGCTTCCACTTCGAACATGCTGGCATTGTATTTATCCTGCACAGAGCGGTGGTGTACGAGGTGGTGCCTGACCCTGCTGAGATATTCCGTACCGGGCACTGCAGTGCCAATATTGAGTTCTTTATAGGCCTGCCTTGAATCCGCGGAAATGATCTCGGTCCCCAGCGCTCCAGCCACCCTCACAGCCATTGCTGTTTTCCCCACTCCGGTTGGCCCGACTATGAAAATCGCGTATTTATTCTTCATCCGGAAGGGAGTCGTCGAAAATTTGCTGGTCGAACATTTCATCATCCAGGGAAGCATGGTCCAGGGGAGTGCTCTCCTCCTGGGGTTGTGAATTGAAGATAGCATCCATGAAAATCTGCTGGGGGGCCTGCCCTTTTTCAAAACTGCAACAAGGGTAGGCTATTGAGGTGTCCTGTTTCAGAATTTCCACCAGCTCGATGAAAAACAATCTTTCATTGAAGATATCATATACATAGAGCATCTTGTCATGGGTGCCCTGTGTATAATCCCCGATTTTGGTATTGTCCATGACCAGCACCTTGGCAGCTTCTTCTTCCGATAGTTCAAAAAGGGTGATCTCCTGTTCCTTTTCCCATTTCTGGTTACAGATAAAGAAGGAAGCTATCTGCGATTTGTCAAAATGCAGGTTATCCTGGATGGCTTCGTGGAGATGAAAAAAGGTCTGCACATCCAGGATCTCAATATCACGGATGAAATCATCCTGTTCATTTGATATCAACCTGAACTTGAGGACCATATATTAGTTTTATGACAAGTTACTTAAAAATTTTAAAGTATCCACATTATCTGCATACTCCCACAACATTGGGTGTTGGGATTCACCGAAGGGGATCCGGGCTGTGGCGAGGGATGCAGATGTGACCACACACTGTATCTCTTCCCGGTATAGTGAAAGGTGCCTGTCCACGGCTGCAAGGTCTCCGTACCTCTCCATGTGCAGTACACTGACCGGCGAACTGAAGCTGGTATCCGGGCATACCAGCAGGAATTCATTGTCCAGGTGTTCTATCCTGTTCATCAGGAAGACTGACCGGCGGTAGAGGTAATTATTAGCATATTTATGATGATGCCTGACAGATGTATATTTTTCCATGGACGGGAAAAACCCTTTGAAGTCATAGCCTTCCGGGACATAAAGCTTTGCCACGTTACGGCAGCCAAGTCCGAAATACAGGAAAATATCATCGGCCAGGGATGTGAGCTCTTCCACGTTCTCATTTCCGCTCAGCACTGCAACGCCGTTCCTGTTTTTCCGGAATATATGGGGATATTTCCCGAAATAATAGGTAAAATACCGGGAAGTATTATTACTCCCGGTGGCAATGATGGCATCAATCCGGCCAAGTCTCTCTTCCACAAAGGAGAACCGCTTGCCGAAGGAAGGCTGGAGAGATACCAGTTTATCTGCCAGGAAGGGCAGTAGCCTGTCGTCTTTCCCTGACGGTTTCCCTGTAAAGTGATGACCGCTGATAAGGATGGAAAGGAAATCGTGAAAACCAGCCAGCGGGATATTCCCCGCAAGAATTGTCCCGATGTTTCTAACTGAAGGTCTGTCAAGCTCTTTCTCATCATACCTGCCTGTCCAGTCCACCAGGTGATCCCTTTCAAGCATCCGGCAGGTATCGGTGAGGGCATGGTAGATGGAATATGGTGTGAACCAAGGATTTACAGCCCCGGCCTCAGCTACCAGGTCCAGTAATTCCCCTGATTGAAAAAGTATTTCCCCCGGACTGTCCGGAGAAAGCGTTTTCAGGTCGGCTTCATGCAATCCTTTCCTCAGAACTTCACCCAGCCTGACAAAAGCATCTATGCGTTCCGGTAATCTCAATTAATCACATTCTCCCAGGGGAATGAGTTGAAGAAGGCCGGCAGTGCAGCTCCGATAATTAGCAGGTAAATAATGCCGGCAAGGATAATTACGCCATTCACCACGATCCCGATGATCCCGCAAATTTTCCCTGCATTTACGTTCTTATAGGAGGTTTCAGTATATGGAGCGGGGTTTTCCGCGTACATTTGCTCTGCCTTTGAGGACATCACGACAGCGATGATCCCGAGTACGAGTCCCACAAAACCTATCCCGCCGCAACAAATAGTGGTGACTAGGGAAAATATGCCAAGTATCAAAATGCCCTGCGAGTTAGGAACGGGAACTTTTACGACCTGTCCTACAGGGGTATCTCCTTTGGGTGATTGTTCAATTGTTTCCATGGTTGGTTTGGATTAATGGATAATTAGTTTGTAGATGTAATTCAGTACTATGATTGAAATATTCGTGATATAAAACATTTTCAGGACAAAGGCTCCGTGTTTCAACTTAAAGACCAGGTGGAAGCCCAGGAACATAAACATGGCCATCAGTGGCAGGAGAGCCGGGAATTGCAGGATGCTTTCGACCAGGTCTCCCCTCAGCAGTGCCAGGATACTCCGCTGCAGTCCGCAACCGGGACAATCAATCCCCGCATGTTCCCGGAATGAACAGGTACCCTGGTGCGATTCGAGCCATGTGATGATCTTCAGAAGCATGAATGCGCTTTTATTATTTGTTATCTTCCTTGATCAGGTTAAGTGCTGAGCCTGCTTTGAACCATTCGATCTGTTTGTCATTATAGGAGTGGTTCACCGTAAATTCATCCTTGCTTCCATCTGCATGATGCAGCAGCAGCCGGAGGGGGTTACCAGGGGAAAACCGGTCAAGGCCCTTGATCTCGAAAGTATCGTCCTCCCTGATCAGGTCATAATCATCCCTGTTGGCAAAGGTAAGGGCCAGCACACCCTGTTTTTTCAGGTTAGTTTCATGGATCCTGGCGAATGATTTAACCAGTACGACACCTACGCCCAGGTGCCTGGGTTCCATGGCTGCATGTTCCCTGGAGGAACCTTCCCCGTAATTCTCATCTCCGATGATCACACTTTTCAGGCCTTCCTTCTTGTAGGACCTGGCCGTATCCGGAACGTGTGCAGTGTTGCCGGAGAGCTGGTTCTTTACCGCATTTGTCTGCTGGTTAAAAGCATTTACGGCCCCTATCATCAGGTTGTTGGAAATATTGTCGAGATGCCCCCTGTACCTGAGCCAGGGTCCGGCCATGGAGATATGGTCGGTCGTGCATTTGCCCCGGACCTTTATCAGGAGCTTCATATCCCTGAGATCTTCCCCGCCGGTAGGGTTGAATGGGGTAAGCAATTGCAGCCTTTCGGAATCCGGTTTCACGTTGATCTCAATGCCTGAACCATCTTCGGCAGGTGCCTGGTATCCGTTGTCCTCCACCCCAAATCCGGCAGGCGGCATTTCGAGTCCCACAGGCTCATCCAAAGAAACCTCTTCCCCCTGCTCATTGGTCAGGCTGTCTTTTCCCGGGTGGAAGGTCAGGTCACCAGCAATGGCCAAAGCCGTAACAATTTCAGGGGATGCCACGAAAGCATGGGTTTTGGGGTTGCCATCATTTCTTTTGGCAAAGTTCCTGTTGAAAGAGGTGATGATGGAATTCTCCTCCAGGTTGGCTGCATTGTGCCTCATCCACTGGCCTATACATGGCCCGCAGGCGTTGGCCAGTACAACACCCCCCATATCTTCAAAAACCTGCTGGAGGCCATCTCTTTCCATAGTATACCGGACCATTTCCGAACCGGGTGTAACGGTAAATTCCGATTTGGCTTTCAATCCCTTTTCGAGGGCCTGCCTGGCCACGGAAGCAGCCCTGGTGATATCCTCATAGGATGAATTGGTACAACTGCCTATGAGTCCCACATCCAGCTTTGCCGGATACCCGTTATCTTTCACAGCCTTTGCAAAGGCTGACAGGGGCCAGGCCTTATCGGGGGTGAAGGGCCCGTTGATATGCGGCTCCAGCGTCGAAAGGTCGATCTCTATCACCTGGTCAAAATAGGATTCCGGATCTTTGTATACTTCCGGATCCCCGTCCAGGTATGCAGCTATCTCCCCTGCCAGGACTGCGATCTCCTTCCTGCCTGTACCGCTAAGGTATTCATTCATTTTCTGGTCATAACCAAACAATGAGGTAGTAGCCCCGATCTCGGCTCCCATATTACAAATGGTACCTTTCCCCGTACATGAAATGCTGTTGGCCCCGTCCCCGAAATACTCTACAATGCAGCCGGTTCCCCCTTTTACGGTCAAAATACCCGCCACCTTCAGGATCACATCCTTGGCGGAAGTCCACCCGCTGAGCCTGCCGGTGAGCTTTACCCCGATCAATTTGGGGAATTTGAGTTCCCAGGGCATGCCGGCCATGACGTCCACGGCATCCGCACCTCCCACACCTATCGCCACCATCCCCAGTCCACCGGCATTCACCGTATGTGAATCAGTGCCTATCATCATGCCTCCCGGGAATGCATAGTTTTCCAGGACCACCTGGTGTATGATCCCTGCACCTGGCTTCCAGAATCCGATCCCGTATTTATTGGAGACGGAAGCAAGGAAATCAAATACCTCGCGGTTCATATCCTTTGACCTGGCAAGGTCCTGTTCGGCCCCTTTCTCTGCCAGTATCAGGTGGTCACAATGCACAGTGGACGGAACAGCCACCCTGTCCCTGCCAGCCTGCATGAATTGCAAGAGTGCCATCTGTGCCGTGGCATCCTGCATGGCAACGCGGTCAGGATTGAAATAGACATAATCATCCCCCCTTTTAAAATCCCTGAATTTCTGGTCCGCCTCCAGGTGCGAATAAAGGATCTTCTCTGTCAACGTCAGGGGTCTGTTCAATGTTTTTTTGGCATGGTCAACCCTCTCCGGGAGGAGTTTGTATGCCTTACGGATCACATCTAAGTCGAATATCATGGCTGATTGTGAATTAAGTATTACAAAATAATAACAAATTTACTAAGCTAATTTAATAATTCGTATTTTTAAAAATTAAATATGCCTTCTGGCACGAAGTCCGGGGTATTAACTGTCAGGAATTTATGAAGCTCTTACATCTTTATTCAGAGAACCTTCGCATTAGTATGCGGTCCATCCGGGCCAATATGCTCAGGGCTATTCTCACCATGCTGATAATTGGATTCGGCATCATGGCCCTGGTCGGTATCCTGACAGCCATTGATGCCATAAGGAACTCTATTACCGAAGAATTTAGTAGGATGGGAGCGAATACTTTTTCCATCGAGAGCAGGTCAATTAATGTGCATTTTGGCGGTGAGCGGGAACGCCGGCGGAACTATGATTATATCTCCTACAGGGAGGCCCGTGAATTCAAGGAAACCTTTGAATTTCCTGCCGAAGTTTCCATCTGGACACGTGCCACCGGTATTGCGACAGTGAAGTACAAGTCTGAAAAAACCCATCCCAATGTCAGCGTTATCGGGGCGGATGAGAACTATCTTAACACGGCAGGGTACGATATTGGCGAGGGAAGGAATTTTAGTGCACAGGAGGTAGAATCAAACAGGAACTATGCCCTTGTCGGACAATCTGTTATCGATAAAGTATTCAATAAGAATGAACAGGCCCTGGACAAAATAGTCACCATAGGAAATGGCAAGTATAAGATCATTGGCATACTTGCCGAGAAGGGATCATCCATGGGTGGGGCAGGAGACCGTTTATGTATTTTGCCCTATACTAACGTCAGGCAGTATTTCTCAAGGCCCAATATGAGGTATTCCATCAATGTGACCCCGGCAGACGGAATGCTGATGGAAGCCGCCGAAGGGGAAGCCGAAGGTATTTTCAGGCAGGTAAGGAACCTGGATGTGAAAGATGAATCCGATTTTCTTATCAACAAAAGCGACAGTATCGCAAATATGATGATAGAAAACCTGAAATTTGTGACCATTGCGGCAACACTTATTGGTATAATTACCCTGTTCGGAGCAGTGATAGGTTTGATGAATATCATGCTGGTATCGGTCACCGAGAGAACCCGCGAGATAGGGATACGCAAAGCCATAGGGGCCAAGTCCACCACCATAAGGCAACAATTTCTTTTTGAATCCGTATTGATAGGACAAATGGGAGGCGCCATCGGGATCATACTCGGGATCCTGGTAGGGAACCTTGTCAGTATGATCATCGGTACTTCCTTTTTTATTCCATGGCCCTGGATCATCATGGGTGTGGTGCTTTGTTTCCTGGTAGGTGTTGTTTCAGGATATTATCCTGCACAGAAGGCCAGCAAACTGGATCCCATCATGGCCTTGCATTATGAATAATGTTGAGAGAATAACAAGCTGATGAAAAACCTTGAAATAGAGCCTAAATTCAATACGCCATCCATAGATTTCAATGCCGGCACAGGTTATTTATTGATGAAGGGAAGATCCATCCCGGAAAATCCGGAAAGCTTCTACGATCCCATCCTGACCTGGCTGGATGAATATTTCAAGGAGACCCGGCAGGAGTCAGTTCTTGAATTCAGGCTTGAGTATGTCAACAGCGGCTCCTCAAAATATATACTCGAACTCCTCCGGCGTCTGCAAAAGCTGGTCAAAGCAGGCAAAGATGTCAAGATCATCTGGTGCTTTGAGACCGATGATGAATCCATCGAGGACCTGGGTGAACACTACAAGCACACCGTTAACATCCCTATCGAGATCCGCGAAATCGACGAAGTGTAAAGGCTGTAAGGGGTATTCATTAAAACATCATTGTTCTTTGTTAATAACCTCAATAAGTTTCTTGGAATTGTTTTAATGAATACCAGTTACAGATATAGGGTGGTTCAGTCAATTTTGCGGTACCAGGGCAGTCTTTCGAGGGCGGCGGCTACTTCAAGTGTGACAGGGCCTTCCACCACATATCCATCATCACCTTTCCATTTTCCTTCCGGGAAAACAATTTCCCTGCTCACAGCACCCTTTTCGGTTACGGGCGCTACCAGGATTTTATCACCAAGCAGGAACTGATCTGTGATATCAAAATATTGGTTTCCGGGAAAGGCGTACTCCATCGACCTGATGATGGGTTCACCCGTTCTGGCAGCTTCTTCTGCCAGGGCGATGATCTCCTCACCCAGCCGGACATGCAGGTCAGCCATGCTGATACAGATCTCAAGGTTACTTTTGCTCAACACTCTCCAGGGGGCTACCGAGAATTGCATCATGGGCATCAGGGCATGGCATTGTGCTGCCCTGACGATCAGTTCCTGGTCTATGGTTTCCAGGTTGCTGAAGGAAAGATATTCCCCGCCGCCGATCAGGTCCGGACAGGTATAGGGGTATCCCATCAATCCCTGGTTAATGCTTCCGGGAACCAGCTTGGACAGGTCCTCCCAATGATGCTCTTTGTCCCTCAGCCGCATGGCGATGGCCTGTCCACCCATTTTCCAGGAAGCCCTGTACTCATTGAAAGGATATTCCAGTCCCAGTTTAACAAACAATTCAGAATGTTCATTCGGGCTGATATCCTGCTTGTAAGACCTGGTTTCCGAAAGGAAACGGCTATCTGAGTAGTGTATGGCATCACCCCCGTCGAATTTGAATCCGTCCACTCCATATTCACTGACCAGAAAATCCAATTGCGTTTTGAACCATCTGTAGCCTTTAGGATTGGAAAGATCAATTACATTACTGAAACCATCCCACCATTGCATGATGGCCGGGAAGCCAGGGCTTTCAGCATTCACTATCCAGATGGTATCTCCCCTCTCTCTGTAATCATTCAATTGTTCTGTCCAGAAAACGCCATCAGGTGAATAATATGGACAAACCCAGAGGATCACTTTGAACCCCGATTCCTTCAATTCTTTCATCATGGCTTTCGGGTCAGGAAAACGTTCCCCGTCAAAATCCCAGTTGCCGTAAGTCTTGAACCAGCCTTCGTCTATCATCAGAACACCCGGATCGAATCCATTTTCCACTATTCC
>SDBT01003871.1_pt1 | contig 25698 bp, 17 predicted proteins | sample 2277101 | NCBI WGS metagenome assembly SDBT01 (sample SAMN10404973, study PRJNA504765) | marine sediment metagenome | isolation source: marine sediment core GS10_PC15, 103 cmbsf | place: Arctic Ocean: Southern Knipovich Ridge | collected 2010 | reverse complement strand
CATCCAGCCGGAAAAATAGGCCACTGCAATCACCACGATGATGGAAAAAAGACCCACGGCGTAAGCCGGGCCCGTTCCGAAAGAAGTCATCAAGATCGGCGCCGAGGCGGTGATGAAACCGCCTCCCAGCATCGGTTCGTAAATGATCTGCTTGAATCCAAAGGATTTTGCCGCCGGAGTTTCGAAATGGGGATCGGCAACACGCAGGAGCAGCAAACCGAGGGCGGTGACACCCGTCTGCATGCCGTACTCGGTAATGGCGCGCTCGAACCAAGCATCGGGCAGCATGCGGGGCGCGATGAACCAGGTTGCGAACACAATCCACACCAATCCGACGGTTATCAAGATGACAAAGGGCCAGAAAAAGGCGAGAAAAACATCCAATTTGATCGTTGCAATGGCGGATGCTACAAGAAAATCGAGGGCAAGACCCAAGAACCGGTCAAAGGATTTTCTATCGAAGTACTGCGACAGACCGATCTTGCTGGCCACCACCTGAATGATGAGCCCGCCGAGCATCGCCAGAGGGAACAAAGGGAAGCTACGGAAGAGATCCGGCTCCATTCCGGCGCTCAGCGACTTGATACCGAGAAGCATATACCATCCGATGAGGATGGCCAGTCCGATGAATCCGGCGTGAAACGCGATGGGCTCGAGGGAGTCGGGAGATATGGTTATCGTGGAACCGTGAATCCTCTTGCTCTCCGGAATCAAACCTCGCATTCTTTCTGCGGACAACTGTTCAGGAGATTGGATCACCTTGGTATAGCCGCGCCTTGCCGCTAGATTGATCATGGCCATTCCGAAAACCACCGCGCTAATCACACCGACCGTCGCCGACATCAATCCCAGATCGGAGCCTGCCTCGAATCCAAGCTGGGTGAAGGCTTCCTTCATCCCCGCGGCGGTACCATGGCCGCCCGAAAAGCCGATCTCGAGTAGGCAGCCGAAGAAATGAGGTACGCCGAACATGGGAGTCAGCAAGATGACGCAGATACCGACCCCCACCATGTACTGGCCCATACCCACCAGCCAACCGTAGCAGAGCTGCGGGCCGCCTTCTTTCCAGATCGAGCCGATGGATGGAATCGCGAAGCCCAAGAACAGGCAGGCAAAAACCACGTTGATCAATCGCCCCGGGAACGTCGCCCAGGTATCGAGCATCTCCTGAGGGATGACCTGGAGTCCTGCATTCCCCAGAATGTAAGGCCCCAGGGCAAGACCGATGAAACCTGCAATCACGGATGCGGGAAGGAACAATTTCTGCAGGAGCACCACCTTGGTGCGGATCAGTTTTCCAGCGAGAAGAAGGGCACTCAACCACGCAGCGTCGATCATGAGTGTCGTGATCTGGTCACCTGTCAGCGCCATAAGAGCTCACCTCGAAAAGAAATCCCACACCTTGCGCCATCCGTCCATCCCTGTATGCGCAAAAGGCTCCCGTATTCTACTGGAATCCAGACACCAAGGGATAGGAGCCCCGAGTCCGCCCGGGCATTGCAGAGCGTGAAACTTGGGAGTATTCTTTTGCTTCCTGTGCCTCAACATCTAACCTGAAGCGGGGAGCATGCAAAACCGGAAAAAAAACAAACAACAGATAACCGATGAGTTGGCGCTCGCCCGTTCTCGAATAGTGGAACTGGAAGAAGCGGAATCTGAGTGCAAGAGGGCGGAAAGCGCCTTGGCAAAGTCCGTCAAGGTGAGCGAGCGGCTTCGCGTTCTCATGGTCTCGATGAATGACTGCCGGACAATCGATGAGGCTCTGGTACTGCTTCTAGATACTGCGCTCGAGGTTTGTCGCATGGAGGCCGGAGGCGTTTACCTGCTCGAGGGAGACCATGCGATTCTGCGGTATCACCGGGGCTTGCCCGAAGGCTTCCTCGACGAGGTGCGTCTCATGCCGCTCTCGTTGAAAGAGCTGCAGGAAGTCTTCCGAAATCGCCAGCCGGTGAAGGTCGGAAACCTTTCCCGAGAATTTGAAACCTTGTGCCGGCGGCACGGTCTGAAGCACTGTTATTCGGTGCCGCTTCGGGCCGATGCGGAGGTTTTTGGCTTCTTTAACCTTGCAACCTTGCGCAGCGAATTGCTCGCGCCCGGCATGGTGGAGACTCTCGGTGGCCTGGCGCTCCAGGGCGAGTCGCTCTTTCAGAGGATGCGGACCGAAGCGGCCTTGCGAGAGAGCGAAGAGCGATTTCGGTCCATGACTGAAGCTATCAGCGATCGGATCTGGGAAGTGGATCGGGATGGCATCTACACTTACGCCAGTCCGAAGGTCACCGATCTTTTAGGCTACCAGCCGGAAGAGGTTCTCGGCAAAAGGCCCTTTGATTTCATGGAGCCGGAGGAAGCCTCCCGAGTGGAGAGTGAATTTCAACGTTACGTTCGCTTGCGGAGCCCCTTTGCAGGGATGGTGAACATTAACCTTCACAAGAGTGGACGCCGGGTGGTCATCGAGACGAGTGGTGTGCCGATTCTCGACGGGGACGGCGGCTTGTTGGGCTACAGAGGGATCGACCGGGACGTTACCGAGCGTGTGCGGTCTGAGGAAGCTCTGATCCAATCGGAAAAGAAGTTCCGCAATATCGTTGAGTCCTCGCCCCTGGGAATGCACATGTACAAGCTCGAGTCGGACGGCCGACTGGTTTTCATTGGTGCCAACCCCGCCGCCGACAGACTTCTGGGAGTCGACCACAAACAATTCATCGGTAAGACGATCGACCAAGCTTTTCCGTCCGGCATCGACACCGAGATACCGGAAAGGTACCGAAAAGCGGCCGCCGAGGGTGAGCCATGGCAGGTCGAGCAAATCGAATACGAAGACGATCAAATCAAGGGGGCGTTCGACGTCTATGCTTTCCAGACCTCTCCAGGGTACATGGTGGCAGTGTTTCACGAGATAACCAGGCGGAAGAAAGCCGAGGAAGCCCTCAGAGAGAGTGAGGAAAAGTATCGCCACCTGGTCGAGAACATCAACGAGGTTATCTACACCATCGATCAGGATGGAACCATCACTTACATCAGCCCCGGCGTGGCAGCGATGATCGAATACCACCCGTCGGAGATCGTAGGGCGTCGCTTCAGCGACTTCATTCACCCGGAGGATCGGCCGGGGGTTGCGCAAAACTTCCGGAAACTGTTGTCCGGCTATCTGCAGTCGAACAAGTTCCGGATTTTAACCAAGTCCGGGGAGACTCGATGGGTCCGCAGTTCCAGCAGGCCTCTATACCGAGATGGACAGGTGGTCGGTTTGCAAGGGGTGCTTTCTGATTCTACCGGTGCAAGAAAAGAGGCGGAAGAAAGAAAACGTCTCGAGACCCAGCTACGTCAGGCGCAAAAGATGGAAGCCATCGGCCACCTTGCCGGTGGCGTTGCACACGACTTCAACAACCTCCTGTCGCCCATTCTCGGCTATGCAGAGCTCATTCTCATGGATTTACATCCCGACGATCCGCGTTACGGAAATCTGGTCGAGGTGCGCAAGGCCGCGATAAGAGCGAGAGACCTGACGAGGCAACTTTTGGCTTTCGGTCGAAAGCAAGTGATCGAGATGAAGGCAATCCATCTTGGTGAGCTTTTGTCCGGTTTCGAAAAGTTGCTGCGGCGGACGATCCGGGAGGACATCGAAATCAAGATTCAAAACTCTCCATCTTTGGGCTACGTTCAGGGAGACCTGTCACAGATCGAGCAGATATTGATGAACTTGGCGGTCAACGCTCAAGACGCTATGCCAAAAGGAGGAACTTTGCTCATCGAGACAGTAAATTTCCACGTGGATGACCCATTTCTCAAGCAGCATCCCGAGGCGCAAAGCGGGGAACAGGTGATGCTGACGGTCAGCGACACAGGGCACGGGATCGAAAAAGAACATCTGGATCGAATTTTCGAGCCCTTCTTTACGACCAAGGAAGCCGGCAAAGGCACCGGTCTCGGATTGGCGACGGTTTACGGAATCGTTAGACAGCACAACGGCACGATCTGGGTTCACAGCAAGCCGAAAGAGGGGACCACCTTCAAGATCCTGCTACCCCTTGTAGACCGACCGACGGCGGTTGTCGCCAAGGCTCAGCTCCATCCGGCCCGCAAACACGGAAACGAGAAGGTGATGGTGGTCGAGGACAATGAAATGGTTCGCAACCTGACCTGCAGCGTCCTGAAGGAGTACGGTTACAAGGTGTTAGCTGCCGAAACGGCTGAAGAGTGCTTACGTTTGGTCGAGCGTACCGGGCCTGTTGATCTGCTGGTCACCGATGTGGTCATGCCGGAGATGAACGGCAGCGAGCTATATCAGCGACTCTCGAGCATCTTGCCGGAAATGAAGGTGTTGTTCATGTCCGGTTATGCGAGCGACCTCATCGCTCATCACGGGGTGTCGCAGGACGGAGACTCCTTCATCCAAAAGCCTTTTTCGCTCGAGGTTCTCACCAGGAAGGTGCGGCAAGTCTTGGATGATTGAAAGCTAAGATCACTTTTATTTAAGGAAGGTTAGGAATTTTAATAATTAATACAGCGGGCGCATCGATGTGCCCGCTGTAATCACCCGGCTTACGTCGGGTGATTGTTATCCAGAGCCGACCGCACCGCCTCGAGCAACCGCTGAAGGTTAAAGGGTTTGGCGACGAACCCCACGGCTCCGGCTTCCATGGATTCTCGGGTCGAGCGGTCGGATGGGTAGCCGCTGGCAATGAGTACGGGTGTTTTGAGGCCTAATTCGCGCAGCCTGTCGAGGCATTTCCTGCCTCCCATTCCGGGCATGATGAGGTCGAGGACAATCAAGTCGATCTCGTCGGCCCGGCCACGATAGAGCTCCAAAGCGGTCTCGCCGTCCGGGGATGTAAGGACGCGATAGCCGAACTTGGTCAACATCTGCTCACCGAGATCTCGGATAAAGTTCTCATCGTCCACCAGCAAAATGGTCTCGGTACCGCCAATCGGAGTTGTGGACTGTCGCGGCTTGTCCAGTTCCGGTCCCGGATAGGAGCCGGCTGCCGGCAGAAAGATCTTGAAGGATGTGCCGCGTGCCGGCTCGCTTGTGCATTCGATGTAGCCACCGTGGCTTTTTACAATTCCATAGACCATGGCCAATCCGAGACCGGTACCGACAGCAAGACCTTTGGTGGTAAAGAAAGGTTCAAAGATATGCTCCAGCGTCGCATTGTCCATACCGCGGCCCGTGTCTGCGATGGTGAGCGAAACGTAGTCTCCCGGTTGTGCGCCGGCACGGGTTCGACAAAACTCATCGTCCAGGAGAGCGTTTCCGGTCGAGAGGGTTAGCTTGCCGCCGTCGGGCATGGCGTCTTTGGCGTTTACCGCCAAGTTCAGCAGAATCTGCTCGATTTGCGCCGAATCGGCGTAGACGGGTTTGAGATCTCCAGCCGGCAAGAACTCGATTTCAATCATTTTGGGAATGGTTCGCTCCAGCAGTTTGATCGTCCTCTGTAATTCGGAGTTCAAATCGAGCTGACTCAGCTCGCTTCCCGTCTTTCGGCTGAACATCAAGAGTTGCTGGGTGAGCTCGGCGCCCCTCTTGGCGGCCAGCAGGATACCCTGCAATTCTTCATACCCGGAGTCCGTTTCCTCCTTGTCGAGGAGAAGCAACTCCGTATAGCCGTAAATGGCTTGAAGCAGATTGTTGAAATCATGGGCGATACCGCCCGCCAGAGTGCCCACCGCCTCCATTTTTTGGGCCTGCCGAAGCTGGGCCTCGATACGCCGTCTCTCTACCGCGGATTGCTTGGCTTTGGTGATATCGGCGATGACTCCGGCGGACGGATCGTTTTCACACATAAGGCGGTTCTTCTGCGCTTTTTGCAGTCGTTGTGTATTAAGAAACTTCTAAATTATCGGATAGTTATCCTTCGGATTCAAACTCCGTGACGCGCCCGCCGGGGGATTGTCCATTGCGGGCCGGAAGGCAAAAATGCTAACCTGAAGGTCCGCTTTGGGGTTTCTCCGTTCCGCATCCGATCTTGCCGCGGTCCCCGAACGGAAACAGTGAGGGTTCCATTGTCATCGATCCTAATCGTGGATGATGAAGAAGCGATTCGGTCCACCTTCCGGGCGTTTCTGGAGGCCGAAGGACACGAGGTCACCACGGCCTGCAGCGCCGCGGAGGCGCGCGATTTGCTGGCTCGCGAGCCGTTCGACGTCTTGCTGGCGGATCTGATGCTTCCCGAGGAAAGCGGGCTTTCTCTGCTAAAATCTATCCGTAGCTCGGAAACCGAGGTCAGCGCGGTGATGGTAACCGGCTACCCGGACCTTTCGACCGCAGTCGAAGCCCTGAAAGAAGGCGCCTACGACTATCTCACCAAGCCCATCACCCGGCAGTCTTTGCTGGCGGTTGTTGATCGGGCCGCCGAGCGCAAGCACCTGTTGGCCGAAAAGAGACGACTGGAGCAGGAAAACGCCGAGTATCAAAAGTCCCTCGAGCGGAAAGTCGCACAGCGGACAGGCGAGCTACAGGAATCCGAACGTCGCTACCGAGAGCTTTTTGAGAAAACGCGCCAAGCTTACGATGATCTGAAGGAAGCCCAAGGGCGGTTGATTCAATCGGAAAAACTGGCCGCGATCGGAGAGCTGGCTGCGGGTATTGCCCATGAGATCCGAAACCCTTTGAGCGCTATATCGAACTCAATCGGCGTTTTGCGACGTGACCTCGAGGTGGAGGGCGACGATCGACGACTTCTCGAGGTGGTCTTCGAAGAATCACAGCGATTGGCTGGTACGGTGGCCGATTTTCTGAAATACGCTCGGCCGCGGCCGATACAGAAATCTGCTCAAGAGCTTGGCGGGATTCTCGAAGACCTGTTGTTGCTGCTTTCACGTGATCATAGAAACTCAGATCGCGTGTCTATCGAAAGTAGCTATGAGGAAGGGCTGCCCCCGGTGGAAATCGACGCCACTCAAACGCGAGAGGCGCTCTGGAACCTGTTGGTGAATGGACTGGAGGCAATGCCGGAAGGAGGGACGCTAAGCGTCAGCGTTGGCCGGACCAAGGGATCGGTTTCGCCCGCGGTGGAGGTTGTGATATCCGATACCGGTGGGGGGATATCCGCCGATGAGCGGGAGCGGGTGTTCCAACCTTTTTACACGACCAAACCTACGGGTACTGGACTGGGTTTAGCCAGCGTACAGCGCATCGTGGAAGGCCATGGTGGCTCGGTCCGCCTCGAGAGTGACTCCGGAAAAGGGAGCTCTTTCATTCTCCGCTTTCCTCTGACCTCTGATGGTTAAGAAGCGATCCGATAGCGATCCGGTTCTGGCCTCGGTCCTGGTGGTCGATGACGAGGCGGGAATACGGGAATCCATGGCCATTCTTTTTCGTCGCGAAGGCTACCAGGTGCAGGCGGTCGAGAGCGGTGAACGGGCGGTGGAAATTCTCGACCGCGAACCCTTCGACCTGGTGATTACCGATTTGCGCTTGACCGGCATGAACGGCATCGAAGTACTGCAGCGAGTCAAGCATGCCTCTCCGGAAACCGAGGTGGTCGTCATGACTGCTTACGGCACCATTGAAGGCGCGGTGGAAGCCATTAAGAAGGGTGCTTACGACTACCTGACCAAGCCGTTTCAACCCGAGGAACTGACGCTGGTCGCCGGCCGTGCTCTGGAGCGGAAAGGGCTGGCTCAGAAAGTGAAAGTCCTCGAAGAAACGGTCAGGAGTCGCGAGCCGTTCGGGGGAATCGTGGGAACGTCCGAGGTCATGAGGGATGTGCTCGGAATGGTCAGCAAGGTGGCACGTGTCGAAACCACGGTCCTCATCACCGGAGAGAGCGGCACCGGAAAGGAGCTGATTGCGCGGGCGCTTCACGCCCAGTCCCCGCGCAGGGACAAGCCACTGGTCATCGTCAACTGCGGCACGATTCCCGACAACCTCCAGGAGAGCGAGCTTTTTGGCCACGCCAAGGGCGCTTTTACCGGCGCCCACCAGGACAAGCGCGGTTTGTTCGAAGAAGCTCACGGCGGCACTGCTTTTCTGGACGAGGTAGGGGAGTTGACGCTCGCGGCTCAGGTCAAGATGCTGCGTTTTCTTCAGGACGGCGAAGTGAGAAAAGTGGGTACAACCGAAAGCCGCAACCTGAACGTGCGAATCCTTTCCGCCACCAACCGCGATCTGGAGAAGGCCGTCGCGGAAGGAAGTTTTCGCGAGGATCTCTTCTATCGATTGAACGTCATCCCGATTATCCTCCCCCCGTTGCGGGACCGGCCTGAGGACATTCCTCCCTTGGTCCACCACTTCGTCAAGCTGGCATCGAATCGGTTGGGTATTAATCATTCACTCACGATTTCCCCCCGGGCGTTGAGGCTTCTCACGGTGCAGCCCTGGCGGGGGAACGTACGCGAGCTGGAGAACGTGCTCACCCGGGCCATCGCTTTGGACCGGGATGGCATCCTGGGAATCGATGACCTTCCGTTCGGCGATTCGGAGAAAAGTGAAGACAAAATTATTCTTCGAGCGCGCCAAGGCGCTTTCACTTTGAGCGACCTCGAGCGAGATTACATCCTCGAGGTCCTGGCGGAATACGGGGGAAGCCGGGTCAAGACTGCTGAGCGTCTGGGCATCACCACGGCGACCCTTTGGCGGAAGCTCAAACAGTACGAAAAGGAAGGACATCACTGACCGCGTTTCATTTTTAAACGTAGAAGCCCCCGGAAGCGCCGACCCACTGTTGCAAAATTTAAAGACCCAACCCGTTCCTTCATCGGTCTAGTACGTTAACCTCCTGGAAATCAGCAGCTTATGTGAAAATTCCATTTGTTGGCGCAGAAATTGCAAAAAGGTAAGTAGCGGATTATCTTTCAGAAAAGGAAACGCCCCGCATGTCACGCATCCTGGTCGTCGAGGACGATGAGCATGTTCGGAAAATGCTTCAGCTCACCCTGGAGCGAGCCGGGCACAGCGTTCGGACCGCGGTCAACGGGGAAGAGGGAATAAGGCTACACCGCAAAGACCCGGCAGATCTGATGATCGTCGACATGATCATGCCGGTCAAGGACGGTGCCGAGACCATCCGCGAGGTTCGGCGCGAGACTCCCGATCTCAAGATCATTGCCATATCCGGAGGAAGTAGCCGGGTAGCTCCCGGTCGTTACCTCAGCCGGGCGAAGCGCTACGGTGCTTTCCGATGTTTGGCAAAACCCTTTGGAGGGCAACAGATACTCGTCGCGGTGGACGATATTCTGGCAGGCCCCTAAAGCGGTCAGCTCTTTCTGAGCACCCGGCCCGGGCGGGCTCCGGTATGCTCGCCTTGGCTGACCACCACCTCACCGTTTACCAGAACATATTGGATTCCGGTTGGGTACCGGTGAGGTTCTTCGAAAGTAGCTTCGTCCTTGATGGTTTCAGCATTAAAAACCACGATATCCGCTTTCTTGCCCCGAGCAAGGCGCCCCCGATCGTGGAGCCCGATCTGATCGGCAGGCATGCTGGTCATCTTTTTGACCGCCGTGGGCAAATCGAAGAGCTTCCTCTCGCGGCCGTAATAGCCAATGACTCGCGGGAAGGTACCGTAAGAACGCGGGTGTGGTTTTGTTTTAGCCGCCGGCCCTTCGGGCGCCATCGTTGAGCCGTCGGATCCAATCATGACCAGAGGATGGGAGAGCACCTTCTCCACATTTCCCGGGCTCATTCCATGGCCAATGAAGCTTACCGAGCCCTCTTCCTCCTCGAGAAGTCTCAACACCGCATCCACCGGTTCTACGCCCCATTGACCAGCAATCTGAGATAGGCTCAGGCCGACCAGCGGCCGGTTCTTTTCCGTCCTCAGGCTCGAAATCACGATGAGTGAATAATCTCCGGGGTCCCGGAGGACGCGGCCGGCAACCTCATCGCGAATCCTGGCGCGATCGGAAGGCTCTTCCAGACGCTTTGCCAAGGCCGTCCAACCGCCTTCCAATGCCCAGGATGGAATGAAGATGTTGAATCCCGTAGAGTAAGCGGTGTAGGGGTAAGCGTCGGCCAGGACCTCGACGCCTTCTCGCTTTGCGGCCTCGATGAGGTGGAGTGCCGCTTGCTGCATCCCCCAATTGAGGCGTCCCGACGCCTTGAGATGGGAGATTTCCACTCGTGCTCCGGTCCGCCGTCCGATTTGGATGGCTTCATCCACCGCTTCCAGCAGGTGGGCTTCCTCGTTTCGTATGTGTGTGGCGTAAAGGCCACCACGCCGGGCCACCACACGGGTCAAAGAAATGATTTCTTCGGTGGGAGTGAATAGTCCCGGCGCATACTCGAGTCCCGTGGAAAGGCCGAAGGCACCTTGTTCCATACCTGCTTCGACCGCCTGTAGAACACCTTTCATCTCGACGTCGTTGAGGGGCCGGTTTTCCCTGCCGATGGCGCTTTCCCTGAGCACGCCATGGCCGAGCAGTAAGGCATGGTTGAGCGATATCCGCACCTCTTCTATAGCTTTGAAGTAGCCATCGACTCCCGTCCAAGGCGCTTGGATTTCATATCGTTCCTCCAGTTCGGCTCGCCTCGCTTCGACACTAAGGCCTTCGAGAGGGGCAACGGAGTCGCCACAGTTGCCGGTGACTTCGGTGGTCACACCTTGCCGGGTGCGGCTATCGGCGGTGGGATAACGGAGAATGGTGTAGTCTGAGTGGGTGTGGATGTCGATGAAGCCGGGGCAGACATGGAGGCGCGATGCATCGAGAGCTCGCTTTGCCTGCTGCGGGGCTATCGAACCGATGGCCGCAATAGTGTCTCCGGTGATGCCTATGTCCGCCTGCCAGGACGGGCCTCCGGTTCCATCGAGGAGGGTTCCACCCCGGATGACGAGATCGAAGCTCTGCGCCGCCTGGATTCGTGGCAGGGGGACGAGAGCAAATCCCAGAGCCGCCGAGGCTCCATCTTTTAGGAATCTACGTCGGCTTATTTTGCGTACCATGAGAACCTCCGGCTTTTTGGTGGCAACAACTTATGCCATTACTCGTAGCCGAGCAAGGACGATTCTCGGTAAGGTCTCAAAAATGGATTTTCCTCAAGCGAAACGAGAAAAGAGAACGGCATGGATTTCAAACTTTTAGCTTCGACTTTTGGGCTGATTTTCCTCGCCGAACTGGGCGATAAAACTCAACTTGCAACCCTCAGCTTGGCGGCCTCGGGAAAGTCCCGTTTTGCGGTCTTCCTGGGTGCGGCAGCAGCGCTGGCGGCCACCAGCGCCCTTGCCGTGCTTCTTGGCGCGGGCCTTTCTCGTTTCGTTCCCGAGATCTGTGTGAGGCGCCTTGCAGGAGTGGCGTTTTTGGTGATGGGTGTTTTGCTGGTGATTAGCAAGGAATAGCTTCTAGCACTGTGAAATTCTGTTCACAATTATGCAGTGCGCTAGCAGCGCGGCCCTGAAGCCATAAGGTCTAGTTAATGCTGGCGTAGGCCCGCCTCCGTCTCGCGCGCGCGACGGTTGATGACTCTGGCGGGCTCAGCGAAGGGCCAGCCGTAGCCTGGATCGATGGCGGCAGCTGGCTAAGGCTGGCTGGAACCGGAGCGCGAAGCAGAGGCGGTCTTTCTTTCTTTTTCCATTCCAGCCAGCTTGAGAAGCTCCATTTGCTGCCGGTAGCGCCTGCGGTTTTTTTTCTGGAGGGCGTCGAGAGGAAGATCCTGCTGCTCCGCTTTACGCGCCAGCTCGACTTGGGCGCGTCGGATGCCGGGCCAGAGATCCCCGTTTAGCGTCTTGACGAGATTCTCGTCGTAGTTGAAGCCGAACTCCAGCATGCTGGGCAGAGGTACGTCGTATTTGTCCGACAGTCCCAGTGCGGCAAAGGGAAAACCCTTGGCCCAGTCGACGTGATAGCCGATGAGCATCCTCTTGGGGTTGACCGACACCAGACCGTGAGGGACGCAGTTGGAGTCGGTGATCTGATATCGAGCCCTGAGCATATCGGTCAGGTTCAAAGCGGCTTGGATTTGAGCCGGGGTGAGGATTTGCTCACCAGCCGCCTCGGGATCCCACTGGCTCTCGAAGCAAACGCCGAGAAAACCCTCACTCAAGTTCAAGTAGTAGTGGTCTTCGTTCGCCCAAACGGACATGCCCGCATGGCTGGCGGTGTGGGCGTCGATCACCAGTCGGTACACTTGGCCGAATCGATCGATGAAATAATTGTAGAAATCCCGCTTGTGGAGCCAGCGAAGGAGCCCGCGGGTGGTTTTCAGGATCTCGCGGTTGAAACCCGACTGAAAAGGCGCGAAGTCGTTCTCGCTGGTGTGATAGACGATGCCGATGGGAGCTTTGTTTTGCTGGACGCCAAGGGTCTCGTCGCGAAGAAAAAACAGGTAGTCTCGTTCATGGGTCCGGCTCTCGAAGGTGGTAACCACCCGCAGCCCGTTGCTCCACAGCTCTTCCTCTCTTTCGGTTTCCACCAACCAGATCTCTCGCGGGACCGGGCTCAGCCGGGAATCTGGGTAGTCCGGTAGGCGCAGGCGCGAGCCGGCGGAGGCAGTGGCAGGAGGAGTCACCATGGGTAAATAGAGCCCCGCCAGAAAGTCATAAGTCTTTGAGACTCTTTGGTAACCGAGAGGGGCTACGAAGTAGGTGAGACCTGCCGTTCCCGCAACACAAGCGGCTGCAATGAGATAACGGATTCGATACAAAATGAGGATGGAGCCTGGGCGGAAAGACCGCGAGTCGGGGCGCTGGGAGAGCTCAGCAAAAGTTTCCAAAGCGTCGTAATACAGGACCAAACCGCGGACAAGGGGAGTCTCCCGGAAGGTCGTCGGCTTACGATGGAATTTTTCCAGGGTCGTCTTGATGAACCAGAGTTTGGTGGCGGGGTCCTCGATTCGGGACGCGAGTCTTTCCAGGGATCGTCGCAGCCGGGGACGAGGCAGCGGGAGAGGGACTCTACTCACCGTTTAATCGCCCCGGCCTAGGCCTGGGATGGTTAATTGTCGTAAACCGCCGCCATCAGTGAACCCCGGGCGGTTGCTTCCAGGGGGCTAGAGGAAAGCCTTACACCCGAGATCTCGATGGGACAGTCGGATGCCTTCAGGGCTTTAGTGAACTTATCTTTGAATCCGGGTGGTTTAGCGGTGCCTCCTGCCAGGACCACCGGAACCGGCCGATCCAGTTTGTTGGATTCGTTGTAGGTTCGTCCCAGGGCCTCGTTGAGGCGACTCAACAGGGTCTCGATGACGTCATCGTAGTAGATGTGAAGGGCTTCCTCGATCTTGTCCTTGGGGGTGCGGGTGAGATCGAGTGACTGCTCTTTGATGACTTTCACTCGGGTGGCCGACTCCCCGGTCACCGAGCCCACACTCTGATCGATGTAGTCTCCCGCTTTGGAGATGCTGAAGGAGAGCACCGGCACCGATAGGTAAGCCAAGCAGACGTTGCACATTCCGCCGCCCGCCGAGATCCCGATCCCGGAGAAACTCTCCTTCTCCAGCTCGGAAAAAACCACCGCCTGGCCTTCATTGATGCTCTTGGCCTGGTAGCCGAGCTCCTCCAGGAAAGCTTTGAGAAGCTGTTCGTGATAGATGAGATCGCTCGGAGCTTCCACCGGCGCGCCGGGAACGGAAAAGCGGATCAGTTCGTTCTTGGATTTCGGTTTTTTGATCAATCCCCGGATGATGACTTTGATCAAGGTGAGCGCCGCCGGCTCATCGGGATTGATGAGGCCGCGGCTCATGGGGCGACGGGCCTCGGTATTGAAGAGGCTGGCGAATTTCTCGGCATTGTTGCCGTAGACATAGAACTGACCGTTCGACTGGTAGTAGTGCACTTTGTTCTGGAGCAGTATGTTCTCGGTGATTCGGGAGTAAGGCAAAGGGAGGAAAGCGTTCGTCTCGGCGGTAGCTTTCAGCTCGTTGCCCGACCGGCGAACGGTGAGGATCTTGCTCGTTCCGATATCGAGGCCGATGCGACCTTCGGCGCTCGGAACGACGCTTTCCGGCTTGGAACTCGCGTCTTTATCCATGGATGCCCTCCATCGAGCCGCGTGAGCGGCTCGGATTCAATCAGCTCTCGTAGGTGGCGGCCAGCAAAGCGCCCTGGGCGGTTGCACCCAGAGCGTTGCGTACCATTCGCACCTCGGACAGAGGAATGTGAAGTTTTTGATCTTCCAGAGCCCGCTCGAACTTGCTCTGGAATCCCTTGGGAAGCGCACTGCCTCCGGCCAGCACCACCGGTAACGGCCTGTCCAGCTTGGGCATCCGATCGGTGCGCTCCAGCGCCTCTTTGATACCCTCCACCACTCTCTGGATGAGATCCTCGTAGTAGATGTGCAACGCTCCGTGAATTTTCGAGCGAGGCTTGCGCGAAAGATCGAGGCCGTCTTCCTTGATCGTTCGAATGCGAGTCGCCGTCTCCCCGGTTACCAGGCCGACGGCTTCATCAACGTCATCTCCACCTTTCTCGATGGCGAAAGTAAACACCGGTACCGAAAGGTAGGCGAGACACACATTGGTGAGGCCGCCTCCAAAGCTGATGCCAATTCCGGAAAAGTTGTCTTTCTCTTGACTGGCAAAAACCACCGCCAAGCCTTCGTTGATGCTCTTGGCGTGATAACCCAGATTCTCGAGCATTTGCTTCATGAGCGCTTCGTGGTAGATGAGGCGGGTAGGGGAGTGAAGAGGAGCTCCGGGAACGCTGAAGCAGATCAAACCTCCGTTGGACCTGGGTTTTCCCAGCAACTTGGTGACGATGACTTCCAGCAGCCTCTGTGCATAGGGCTCGGTGGCATTGACCAGGCCGTGCCTCATGGGGCGGCGGGTCTCGGCATTGAACATGTTGGCGAACTTGGAGGCGCCGTTTCCATAAACCACCAAGTTTTTTTTCTCTCGAATGTAGTCGATCTCGTTTTGCTTGAGTATCTCTTCCGTGAACCGCGACAGAGGAAGCTCGATGAAGGCGTTCAACTCCGTTGAGGAACGAACCGAGCTGCCGTTCTTGCGCGCGCTCACTACCGTGGAGGTACCGAGATCGAGACCGGCCGGTTCTCCGGGCGAGAGCCTGGAAAGACTCGGTCGGGATCGTTTACCTCTACCTCGAGAGGCCGGTTTTTTGGGGAACCTTCTGAGTGCCATGAAAACCTTCTTTGGAATTCGTCAAAAGCGCGGTCTAGAGAGAGAAACCCTTGGCGGGCTCCCACCCGCGCGGAACTCCTGCGAGCCTTGAATTGGTACTATCGGGCCAATAGGTTACAGAAAAATGCTAGCACCAAGCCTATTTGTTGTCAACCAGCTCAGGAAATACTTCACGGTAGCAGCGCCAACCCGCTTTTAGGAACAAAATGGGCGGCAAGCAACAGGGAAGCGCGATGGGATTCAGTGTTTGTCAATGATATAATAACAAGATCAAACAATCCTGTTTATGATAAGCACGTGCCGTGGTGGGGGCAACGGCAAGAGACGTTCTTCTCCTGCTATTTTAGTCTGCAAACCCGCCGCTCGTGCCTGTAGCCCGGGAGGATTCGGCATAATGGAGAACGGTCTAGTAGAGCGCAAGTTTGTTGCCAGCCTTCACAAAGCTCTGGAGGAGCTCGCGCCCGAGAGGCTCGAAATCTTCGAGAAGTGGTTCGATCCGGCGGATCGGCGTCCCCAGTTTCACATCGCGTCCATCATAGGCGCGGTCGGCTACCTGCGCCGGAGTCCCGAACTGTACCACAAGGTCATGGAGAAGGCGGGCCACTACGCTTCTCAGTGGAGCTGCTTGGACTTGCCAGAGAACAAGCGAAAAATCCTGTTCCGACTTCCTTTTGGACGAGATAGGCGGGTCAAGCACTTGCTTCAAAAGGGGCTCCGAAGCATCCACCGTGACGGACAGCTCGAAACAGCCCGGGACGGGGACAAGTTGGTGGTCACGCTGTCCAACTCCTTGTTTTGCCGGACCGAGCTCATTGGGAACGAGCCGACCTGTGAGTACTATTCCGCGTTTTTCGCCGGACTGCTCGCCTGCATCCACGAGAACTGCTCGTCGATGACCGAGTCTGCCTGCCGTGGGCAAGGAGACTCCTCCTGCCGGTTCGAGGCTCTTCCGTGACCGATTAATCGATGATTACGCGCCCCTTAGTTACCGTCCTCGCTCTGGTTTTCGTCTGCCTCGGTGTTATTGGGGCGACGGTTGCTTTCCCGGAAGCCGCTGAAACCGGCTTTCGCGGCCAGGTCGGTGAGGAGGAGATAGCCAAGGCTTTCGAGCTCCTCGGGCAGATGCTGGGCATCCCGGAGCTTACTCCCGAAGAGCTCAAGAGAAAAGTCGAAGAGGTCGGGGGGCTTCGCTTCGTCCGAGATGTACCGATAGACTTCATGTCACGCGAGCAGCTTGCCAGCTACATTCGCGCCCTCTTCGATGCAGAATATCCCGTCGAATTGGCCGAGCGTGAGGAAAGGATGCTCCGAGGGTTCGGTTTCTTGACCCTGGGGCAAGATCTGCGAACCATTCGGGAGCGGGTGCTTAACGAGAACATTGCCGGTTTCTACGATGAACGGCCGCAAGCAAAGAAGCTGTTTGCGATTTCTTCCGGCCGCAGGCTGAACCTGATGAATCAGCTGGTGCTTTCCCACGAGCTCCGTCACGCCCTTCAGGATCAGCATCTGGACCTGGGTCGGATCCTCGGCGAGCTGAGCGATTTCGACGATCGAAAGCTTGCCGCTTTGTCTCTCATCGAAGGCGACGCAACGCTCCTGATGGAAAAATTCCTGGCGCTGGGCGAGCAAGGCGGCGGCATGGGCATGGCAGAGCTCTTCGGAGGTTTGTCGGGAGAGATGGATGCTCGTTCGCTGGCTCAGATGTTTGCCGGGCCCGAGCTGAGGGGAGCTCCAGCGGTCGTTCAGGAGCAGTTGATTTTCCCTTACCTGCACGGGCGGACTCTGGCAGCCGCGATCTTTAGCAGAGGCGGATTTGCGCTCCTGAACGAAAAGCTCAGGAACCCGCCCCGGTCCACGGAACAAGTGCTACATCCCGAGAAATACCTCGACCGTGTGGATGAGCCCATGGAGGTCACCCTTCCCGCAGGCATCGGCTCTCTGCCCGAGTCGGAAGGACGGTTGGGGGAGGTGTTCATTCGGATCCTCTTTGAAGGTGCGCTTCCGCAAGCACAGAGCACCCAAGCCGCCGCCGGCTGGGGAGGAGACCGCTACGCGGTTTGGCTCGATGCAGACGACGAGTACCATTTGTTGTGGCGCACCCTCTGGGATACCGATCGGGACGCCGCCGAGTTCTACGAAGCCCTGGCCGGTTTTGCCTCGAGCCGCTTCGGGAATCCCTCGAGCCCGGTGCCGGAGTCGGGAGCCCTGAGCTTGAAGGGAGCCGACGGAAGCCTGACGACCGTGACCCGGCGCGGCCACGAGGTCCTTTTTGAACGAGACGGTTTTCGCTAAATCTATCTCTTGAGCAATTCAGGCGGTGGATGGAGCTCGCCTTCCGCCTTTGCAAGAATGACCGCAGCCGTAGAATCCCCCATGATATTGACCGTGGTGCGGGCCATGTCGAGGATTCGCTCGACGCCCAGAACCAGGGCGAGACCTTCCAGTGGGACACCGATTTGGGTAAGGACCATGGCCAGCATCATAAAGGCGGAACCCGGTACCCCGGCGCCGCCGATGGCGGCCAGTGTGGCGATCAGCACCACCATGATTTGATCGACCAAGGTCAAAGGAATTCCGTAGACCTGCGCAATGAAGACGGCCGAAACGCCGTGGTACAGGGCGGTACCGTTCATGTTGATGGTAATGGAGAGCGGCAACACGAACGACGAAATGGTTTCTGAAACGCCCAGACGTTTCTGGCAAGTGTCCATCATGATCGGCAGGGTTGCGGCGGAGGAAGAGGTGGAAAAAGCGATACCCATCACCGGCCAGATTCCTCTGATGAATCCGGTAATGTTGAGATTGGTGAACATGTAGGTGAGAGGTATGTAGGTCAACCAGAGTAAAGTCAGCCCTCCCAAAGTGATGATCGTGTATTTAGCCAACATGAACAACAATTCCAGACCGAATTGCCCCACCACATCGCCAATCAGAGCAAACACCGCATAGGGGGCGATTTTGATGACGATGTTGACGATCGCCAGCATCACGTCAAAGATGCCTTCGAGTAGCGCTACCACAGGCTTGCTGCGCTCTTTAGGAATCAAGGTCAATGCCACGCCCACAAAAATGGCAAAAAAGACGATCTGGAGCATTTCCGGTGGATCGGAAGCCATTCCGGTGATGATGTTCTTGGGAACGATGTTGACTAGAGTGTCGGTGAGGGTTGGTTTGCTGACCGTGGCAACTCTGTTCTCTGCCGTTTGACTATAACTCTCGAGCAACTGCTGTTGGGTTTCTTCGGTGAGGCCGATCCCCGGCTTGAAATGGTTTGCCAGCGTCAGACCGATGGTGGCACCGACGATGGTGTAGAGGGTGTAGAAGGCCACGGTGCGGAAACCGATGCGTCCCATTTTCCGGATATCGCCCAAGCTTTGAGTCCCCACACAAAGCGAAGCAAAAACCAGTGGCACGATGACCATGAAAATAAGCCGGATGAAGATGGTGCCGAGGGGAGCGATAAGGCTCATATCCGGCCCAACAACGATCCCGCCCGCCGTGCCCAGGATCAATCCGACGACGATCCTCGTCGGTAGCTTGATAGGAAGGATACCCAACAGCAGAAAAGACAGCGGCACAAAAAAAGCCATCAGGAGCTGCTTGCCGGTCACGGGTTGAGACAGACCAAGTAAAGGGCCTGTCAGAAGTATTCCAACAAAAACGGCGGAACAAACCGTAAACAACTTCCAGAAGCGGGAGAAAGTAAAATTCATCGAGCGCTCCAATTTAATGTCCCCTCCGGGGATGGTTGAAACCCGGAGAGGACGAAGAAGATCTGCACCGACTGTCGTCGGCGGTCAAAGATAATCGGGAATGGTTTTTTTTTCAAGGACGTAGATGAAGAGAATGAAACGCAGGGGCGCCGAGGTCGCGAATTTCAGCTGCTGAGCTTTTCCACCATAACTTTGCCCGAGCCTTCCAACCGCAGGTTTACCGCTTGGGGACTATCAGGAAACATCAGCTCGGCAAGTGCCGAATCCTGGACGATGCTGGGGGTCAACTGGCCCGACCAGGATATGACGTTGACGCTCGAAACGTTGACCGGGAAATCCTCGGTCACGGTCAGCAACAAAGGACTGGAGACCACCGAAAGGGCGATCATCCCGGTCCCCTTGATGGCAAGCACACGTAGCTCTGGCTGCGACCGCCCCTCTTTGTGGATAATGGCATAGCGCGGTGTGAGGGTTTCCTGACAGGCAAGCAGGTGGGACGGCTCGACAAATATTTCTTCTCCTTTTAGCTGTATGACGCTGATCTCGCGTTGCCGATCGCTCAAAAGGAGCTTGCCTCTGCCGCTGACGATGACGAGAGGGGAGATGTTCTCATCTCGTTGTGGCTTGACCCAGAAGGTGAGATTGCCACTGTAGCTGAAGATGCAGCCTTGCTTTATGAACACCTTGCCAGAGAAGTTGACTTCCATCAGGTTGTCGTCGAGGTAACGGAAGATGTCGTCTTTGCGGCGCAATTTCGAATAGAGGGGGGCAGGTTCTTTCTCCTCCTCCTCGAGACGGACATGATGGCGAAGGGGAGTCGTCTGGCTTCCCGTCCATTGGTCCCGCGACGGGCGCTTGATCTTGACCGTATCTTCCTCGGTTGTAGGGGCTGCGGAGTCGGGTAAGGCATCCTCTGGTTCGGCAAACAGGTTTTGCGTCGCTGTCGAAAGGCGTTTGGAGGCGGACAGCTCGCTGAGCGACTGATCCTGTATGACCGGTTCGGTCATCTCCACCACCGTGCGTGGGGCCGGGGAAGGTGAATCGAGTTGTTCGGGACTTCGCTCTCCAACCGGTGGGGCGGGTTCGTCGGCCTCATGCCCCGGCTGCGCGTCTTCAGCAGTCAAGACCCGATCCTTTTCGTGCGTGTCTATCGATTGAGATTGCCGATCGCCCGAGAGATAGAGTGGAGTTTTTTGTAGGGCGTTGAGAAAACGCCTCTTGTCAAAGTGGTCGACAGTGACCTGGCGGTCCTGGGCAGGGGGAGTGTCGACAACGCTCTTCGGTTGCGCAGGCGCGCTCGCCAGATGGGGTTGGGTTTGCTCCGTTTCCGGTCCAGTCACTTCTTTGAGGGCCTTGGCCTTTGCCTCGCGCTCCTCTTCTATTTTCGACTGCACCCGTTTGACCATGATGTTGGCGCCCGCTTTCCGGTACTGGAAGATGGCGTTGTAGAACTGTTCCTTTTTCTCGTAGATGTTTCCCAGGTAGAAGCTGGCTTTCTGGTTATCCGGTGCCAGCTCGAGCGCGTGCAGGAAGCCAGCTTCGGCCCGGTCTAGAGAGCCCAGCTTGAAGCAGATCAAACCCTGGTTGAAATGAAGGATCTCCGATTCGGGGTTGAGCTCGATGAGCCCCGAATAAACCTTGTCTGCTTCGCGGTACTTTTCCTGTTTGAAGTAGGAGAGTCCGAGAAGGTTCAAAACGACTTCATCGGTGGGGCGCATTCGGCGGGCCTTCTCCAGTTCCTCTTCCGCCTGGGCAAAGGAGCGGCGTTCAAAAAACTCCTTGCCGTGGTTGAGGTGAACTAAATAGAGACCTTGATCGAAGGGAGTGGAAGATTGATCCGGCATCTTTTACTTCAGCACAAAGTTAAGGTTGTAGTACCTCGTAAAAAGGGTGAGGGGGCTTTTCTCTGGTGATATAGATGACGCCGTTTGAATCGGTATATCGATAGTACAGCGTCCCATCCCTGGACCCGGTCTTTTCGAAGGAGCTCGCCTCCTGGGAGGGCATCGTCGCCGTCTCGGGCCCCTGTGTGGTGCGAGCCTGATGGCTGTCTCCTCCGGCCTTCTCGGGAGCTTCCGCCGGCCGAGCCGCTGCACCGGAAGAGCTCTTTTTTCCAGTCACCGGCGCCGATCGAACACGGGGCGTACCTCCCAGGCTCATACTATATATCCTTCCACCCTTGGTGATGGAGATTTTTGAGCCGACCTGATAAATCGCCATGACCTTTCGGACGTAACTCTGGGTCTCGCGGTAGGGAGGAATTCGGCCCAGCCTACGGACCGGAGTTTCACCGGCGTTGTACGCGGCAAGGGAGAGTCGAACATCTTTGAACTCGTCCAGCAGGATCCGTAAATGTCTGCTTCCGGCGCGGACGTTCTGACGGGCATCGTAAGGGTTGGCAACCCCGTATCGCTCGCAGGTCGCAGGCATGAGCTGCATGAGCCCCATGGCACCCTTGTGGGAGCGGGCGAAACGGTTGAATCCGGACTCTACCGCGATCACCGCTTTTACGAGCGCCGAGTCCAGGCCGGCCTGGTTGGCTTCCTTGAAAATCAAAGGGTCGTACTGGCCGCTATAGCGCCATATCCGGCCCGCCGCTTCGGGGTTACCTTCCGCGATGAGCCTCATCCGAGGGTCGGAGTGGACATTGGAAAGGATCAAAATGCCTTTTTCGTTCGTGTAGCCGAAGACCTGGGCTCGAGCTGGTCTTCCCGCAAGGCTCAAGCCCAGGCTTAATAGAAGCACCAGCCGAGTCCATCTGCCGTCCACATCAAACCTCGATCGCCTTACGTACTGCTTTTCGTGCTTCTTCGTACAGTTGCTCGAGTCGCTCCGGGAACCGGCCTCCTGCTTCGGCTCGGGTGGGCTTTCCGCCACCCCGGCCATCGATGACCGGAACGATTCGCTTCATCAAATCATCGGCAGGCACCCTCTCCGCAAGGTCCGGCGATACCTCCACGATGACTGACACCTTTTCGTTGTTGACTGCACCCGATATGGCCACCCAAGATCGTCCCTGGTTTTCGTTCTTGAAAGCATCGACGAACTGCCGGTGCTGTCTCTTATCGTAATTCTTTAGAGGCTCCGGAGTCCACAGTCGGACCTCGCCGATCTCGGTCAGCGCCGAGTCGGAGGCGGAGCTCCGGCCCGGTTGGGTTGCCAGCTCGAGCTTCAAGTGCTCGATTTCCTTGTCCCGCCGGCGCAGTTCGTCACGCTGACGCTCGGCGGTAGCAATAAGCTCTTCCGGCTGGGCCTTGAGAGCGATAGCCACTCCCTCCACGATCTGTCGCAGGGAGCGAACGTAGTCGAGCGCCGCCGGGCCGGTCAGGGCTTCTATCCGGCGCGTGCCGGAGGCGATGGAGGACTCACTGGTGATCACGAATAGTCCTGCTTGCCCGGTCTGACGGAGGTGGGTTCCTCCGCAAAGCTCCATGCTGAAATCGGCTATGCCCACGACCCGCACCCGGTCTCCATACTTCTCTCCGAAAAAGGCGATGGCGCCTCTGTCGAGCGCCTGGTCGATCGTCATTTCGTCGGTTGCGACCTCGAGATCTTGCTGGATCTTCTCGTTGACCCTTCTCTCGATCGCCTCCAGCTCGTGGGGTTGGAGAGGAGCGAAGTGGGAGAAATCGAACCGCAGACGGTCCGGGGCTACCAGAGAGCCGGATTGCTTGACGTGGAGTCCCAAAACCTCGCGCAGCGATGCGTGGAGCATATGAGTCGTCGTGTGGTTCGCGGCGGTGGCGCTCCGCAAACGCTCATCAACCCGCGCCAGTACCTGCTGGCCTTTGGCCAGAGCTCCCTTACGAATCCGGACCAGGTGGGAGTAGAGTCCGGCAACCGGCATTTGTGTATCGAGGACATCCGCCACCGACTCGGGGCCCGCCAGAATACCCCGGTCACCCACCTGGCCCCCTGCTTCGGCGTAAAACGGTGTCTTATCCAGGAATACCTCGCCTTCTTCTCCCTCGCCGATCGTTGGGACCTCGGCACCATCCCGGATCAAGGCAACCACCCGTGCTTCGTCGACCCCTGTGGCCCGATAGCCCAGAAATCGGCTCTCGCCTTTCGCGCGGAGATTTCCATAGATGCTTTTGTCCGACACGACAGCCGTTTTCTTCCAGGACTCCCTGGCCCGTTGTCGCTGGCCGGCCATCTCCAGCTCGAATCCTTCTGTGTCCACCGCGACATTGTGCTCGCCGGCCATCTCGTGGAGCATGTCCAGGGGCATGCCGTATGTATCGTAGAGCTTGAATGCATCGGCGCCGTCGAGCACTTTGTCTGACTTTTGGAGGGAGCGGGCAAGTATTTGCTCGAACAGGGTGATACCGGTGGCCAGCGTCCTTCGGAATCTTTCTTCCTCGGAACGAACCACCCGGTCGACGAGCTGGGCGGAGAGAACGAGCTCCGGATAGGCGTCCTGCATCAAGTCGATCACCGTTGCAGGGAGCTGGTGGAGGAACGGACCCTCCATGCCCAACTTTTGTCCATGCCTCATGGCCCGACGCATGATTTTCCGAAGTACGTAACCCCGGCCTTCGTTGGTGGGCATGACCCCGTCGGAGATCAGAAAGGTTGTGGCGCGGAGGTGATCGGCAATGACCCGAAGGGAGACATCATCGGAAGATGACGCCCCGTAGCTCCGACCGCTGACGGATTCGATGGCGCCGATGAGGGGGGTAAACAGATCGGTGTCGTAGTTCGATTCCACTCCCTGGATGACCGCCGCTATCCGCTCCAGCCCCATGCCGGTGTCCACGCTGGGCGCGGGCAGAGGCTCGAGCTTGCCCTCTGCGTCTCGGTTGAACTGCATGAACACCAGATTCCAAATCTCGAGCCACCGATCGCACTCGCAGGCCACGCCCAGGCAGCTCGCTCCTGCCTGCTCTTCGAGACAGGGAAGGTGGTCGCCTTGGTGATAATGCGCTTCCGAGCAAGGTCCGCAGGGACCGGTGTCTCCCATGGACCAGAAGTTATCTTTGCGGGGCAGCGCCAGGATGCGGTCGGAGTTGACATAGCGGCTCCAATGCTGGTTCGCTTCTTCGTCACGGGGTACATCCTCATCGCCGGCGAAAATGCTCACCGACAGCCGCGCCGGGTCAAGACCGTAGTCCTCGGTGAGAAGCTCCCAGGCGAAGTCGATGGCCTCCTTCTTGAAATAGTCTCCGAAGGAGAAGTTTCCCAACATTTCAAAAAACGTATGATGCCGTGCGGTGAGGCCCACGTTCTCCAGATCATTGTGCTTGCCACCCGCCCGCACACATTTCTGCGACGAGGTGGCGCGAAGGTAGCTCCTTTTTTCGAGTCCCAGGAAGACGTTTTTGAACTGATTCATCCCCGCGTTGATGAAAAGAAGCGTCGGATCCTGGATCGGCACCAGTGATGAGCTGGCGACGATGCGATGGTCGCGCTTTTCGAAATAAGCGAGGAATCGTTTACGTATCTCGGCGGACCTCATTGAGTGTCGTTCTCCTCCATCGACGGTTCACTACCCAGAGCTTCCATGATTGCGCTCGGGCTGAAACCCCGAGCCAGCAGGTGCCGGTAGGCGCGCGCCTTTTGCTGTTCCGCTCCGCCCCGGCGCCGGTGGGCTCGCCGAAAGCGGGCAAGTGCTCGCTCGATCGGCCCGCTTTCCCCCTGGGGAAAGGTCTCTGACAGGGCCTCGTCGATATGATGGTCGGCAAGTCCTCGATCGCGTAACGCCCGGCTGACCCGCGCCGGGCCCCAATGCTTGCGCTCCGATGCCGAGCGGGCAAAAGCGGTGGCAAAAGCATGATCGTCCAGGTAGCGCCAAGCTCTTAGTTTAGCAAGAGTCGAGGTAATTTCGGGCGTGGTAAAACCGGCACGCTCCAGTTTAGCCACCAACTCTCCTTGGCTATGGGCGCGGCGAGCGAGCTGGGTCACGGCAAAATCCAGCGCGGATTTCATCGAGCGTCGTGGCTTGCCCGAATCAGTTGAACTCGAAAGGCGTATCTCCTCCACCATCTGAGAAGTCGGTCATGCTCTTTTCCATCTCCTCTTGAGCCAGGTCGCTGGTGGATTGGATGCCCTGCATCTTCAGCTTGAACTCGTCGGGATTGCTGGCCCGGCGCAGAGCCTCGTCATAGGTGATGAGGTCTTTCTTGTACAGATTGAAGATGGATTGATCGAAGGTCTGCATGCCGTACTGGGAAACACCGGCCGCGATCGCTTCGTGTATCAACTTGGTCTTGTCCTTGTTGATGATGCAGTCTCGGATGAAAGGTGTCGCGATCATGACTTCGACCGCCGGCACTCGTCCGCGACCGTCGGATCGAGGTATCAACCGCATGGAGATGACCGCCTTCAAAACGCCGGCCAGCTGGAGCCGAATCTGCTTTTGTTGATGAGGAGGGAAGACGGAAATAATCCGGTTGACGGTCTCGGTGGCGTCCAACGTGTGCAGGGTGGAGAGAACGAGGTGGCCTGTCTCGGCTGCGGTAATGGCGGTCTCGATGGTCTCGTAGTCTCGCATCTCGCCCACCAGGATGACATCAGGGTCCTGGCGCAGCGCGCTTCTGAGAGCTCCGGCGAAGGTCTTGGTATCCACCTCCACCTCGCGTTGATTGACGATGGATTTCTTGTCGCGGTGAAGGAACTCGATGGGATCTTCGATCGTCATGATGTGCTCGCACCGATGCGAGTTGATGTAGTCGATCATAGCGGCCAGGGTGGTGGACTTACCCGAGCCGGTGGTTCCGGTGCAGAGGATCAAACCGCGGGTTTCCTGGGAGATCTTCTCGAGCACCAGGGGCAGCCCGAGCTCTCGAATCGTAAGAATCTTGACCGGGATGACGCGAAGCACCAGTCCCACCGTGCCTCGTTGCTGGAAGACGTTACAGCGGAATCGGCCCAGCCCCGGAACACTGTAAGCGATATCGATCTCTAAACTGTCTTTGAACTTCTGCTTTTGGCGGTTGCTCATGATTGAGAAGGCCATGGCGATGGTATCCT
>SDBT01003870.1_pt1 | contig 25704 bp, 35 predicted proteins | sample 2277101 | NCBI WGS metagenome assembly SDBT01 (sample SAMN10404973, study PRJNA504765) | marine sediment metagenome | isolation source: marine sediment core GS10_PC15, 103 cmbsf | place: Arctic Ocean: Southern Knipovich Ridge | collected 2010 | reverse complement strand
AATATTATATTCCTCTACTTCTTTGATAATAGTTCTTCTGTATAGATATATCTGTATGAGGATTATGCTGATGCTTGTGATTGAAAGCGTTTAGATCATCTTGTGTCCAGGCGGGTCGATGTAGACTTCTACTATCATTTAGTTCTTTATCTTGTTTGCTCATTTTTGTTCTCCTTTTTATTTATGCTCTAAAATAAAAATAAGCGCGCTATGCTTTTATACACTTTTCATTATGTCCGTCATATAATAATAGACTTTTCAAAACCCAAAATTGGTAATATTATTATTTTGTAATTCATAATGTGAAAGACTAACCATTTTCTAATTCTATTCTTTGGTTTCCTAAATTTTTATAAGGAATAAATACTTGAAAAAATACATTAGGCTCAACAACTGTAGTATATATCCAGCCTTTATGGACTTTCATGCAACAGAAACCACTTTTATTTTTTCCTTCTATCTCTTCATCAAGTATTAACACTTCATGTAACTTCAAATCATAAATTGTCTTTTCTTTTTTCTCTTCGTTCATAATAAAATACTCCTAAAAAATTAACCATCTTGTTTAAGTAATATTTGGTATAGTTCTTTAATCTTTTTTAAGAATAGTTTAGGTTTTGAATGATAACTGTATTCTATATTACCACATCTAAAATCTGGATCTACTTGTACTCCAGGACAATTCATACAGCCATACCCGTCTCCTAAAACAAATGTACAAAAAACACAGCTAATAGTAGTATTAAATTTCTTTCTATATGCCTGTTTAGCTTGACACATAGTATTAGAAGAATCATATTCTAAATATTCTACATACCAATCCCAAGATTTTATACATTTTCTAAATAATTGTTTTAGTGTTAATTGTTTAATAGATTCTTGTTCTTTTCTATTTCGTTCGTATATGTTCATAATAATATATCCTAAATAAATATTAAAATATTAAGATAACAATAAAAACACAAGATATTCACAGTGTGAATAAACCACTACCAAAGTAGACATTAAATTACCCCCCCGTACGGCGTTAAAACGGCCCTTAGTGCCTTAAATACGATATAATATATATATAATATATATATATATATAATAACATAATAATAAAAACATCCATTTCCGGCCAATGCGGGGGGGTTGGGTGATGTCTAAACCGGTAGTGGTTTATTCATTGTGTGAATATCTATGGTTTTTTGTTAGTTACTATATATAAATATATTTATAGCTATAGATATAGATTTTTGTTTTATATCTATTTTTCTCTTTGTCTGTGGTTTAATACTAAAAGCAGAATGATAGCATGTGTCTTGAGCAGTACAACATAGACAACAACCTTTGTGCCCGCTTATATGACAAGGTTTACTATCTTTATATGTACAATATTCTATACTATGGTCGGTTTTCATAATGTTATTCCTTAATAATTGGATGTTCTTCTTTACATTCTCTACAAAAATTTCTTCCATCTAAAGGACAAGGTTCACAATCTCTGTTATCATGGGGAAATTTGGCTCCACAATATCTAGAACATGTTTTAGCTTTTATACATATAACTTTCATAATTATCTATCCAATAAATATCACTTTGTTAATAATATATATAAAACAATCCAACTCCACCAAATGATACTATCAAAGAGATATATAGTAACACTCCAACTCTTACCATATCTACAAGTATGTGATAGTTGATTTCGCCAAGTTTGTTCCTTTATTGTTTTCATTATACAATATTATCTCTGTTTAATTTTATACTTTCAGTCCCGCATTTACATGTCCATTCTATTGTAAGTGGATCTCTATTCTTATTTTCTCCAATAGTCAAATCCATTGCATAATGACATTCTTGACATACTTTATCTTTTGCATCAACTGTCAAAGCGTGTCTAAAATCGCCATTTTCATTGTTCATAATAACTATTTGCATTTTAATACTCCTAATAAAATGTGTTAAAATATAATAATCCACATAACTCCCAACTGTTATCTACGCGCTAAAATGATAACAGTTGGGTATTGTGAGGAGTATTATGATATTCTATCTAACTGCATCTCCATCTAATTTTATACATCTTACAAACATAGCCTTTGTTTTACAAAATCCGGGAATTGTACACCATTTTTTGCATATATCATTATCTTTTCTATGTCTAATTATTCTTGTCGGATTATGCTCAGTAGAATGAATGCACTGCATTTTATCACATAATCCGGTTATGTATTTTTCACATGTAACTGTTATCATAATAATTCTAAAAAGATATAGTTTTCATTTTAGTTACTAAATAAATATAATAGCATATAAAGATTACCGATACAAGAACAACTCATATCGGTAATCATATAGCGAAAATGTTTGTTAAAACTTGTTTAGTTTACTCATTATCGTCAGTGCCATAGATAATATCATCGGTGGCACGATCAATAGCACGCTCCTTATCCATGTCGTTAGTTTCCGATGTTTTCTCATCTCCCCAATTCGGCCCGGTAACAGTGGTATTATCAGAAACGCAACCTAAAACAAACCACCAAATTTTATTTGGTGTACTCTTCGCATCGTTTTCGCTTTTCCCACTTTCCCAAAGCGTTTTCGCCGCCGATCTCATTTTATCCAAATCGCCGGCGACGCTTTTAAGCGTTTCAATATCCAATTTCGCCATGAACATAAACGCTGTTTTGTCATTCCATTTATCTGAATTAAATTGCGCCCGCACACTGGCTTGGTATCCAATAGCTAATTGCTTTTGCAACGTCCTTTCAATGTGTTTGGAATTATCGAACTCCGCCATTGTTACATTTTCCTCAATTCCAAGCTCCGTCAATAAATCGTGTTTAACCGGGACATAGCCCAAATCAACTTTTTTCTCACCACGTCTGAGTGACACTTTATGTAATTGATATTCTATCCCATCACTCGATACAATGATTTTAAGCTCTTTACCATTTTTCATAAAACACCTCATTTTCTTACATTTTCGCTATTAAATTTTCAAAGAACAATAAAATAGTCCCCTATTAAATGAAAATCACCGCTTAACATTATCAAGCCAACATGTGTTATATTTTCATCACACCCTGGCACAAAAAACTTAATCGGTTTAATTTTCAAACCTCGGCGAATTGCAATGGTTTGATATTTAATATCAAACCCATCATCACATCGCCATAAATCGTATGTTAAATCCATAATAAACCTCATAAAATATGTGTTAATAAAATTTTCAAAGAACAATAAACATATCGGATAGCCGGAATCGAACCGGCTAAATACCAAAATCATATCCGATTAAAATATGATGTTATTTGATTTCCAGCGCCCCCATCGACGCGCTATTAATTCCCATTGCGATAATGTCATCGCAAAAATTGGTCGTAGCTCCTGCCGTTGGGTGATGTTCATCCGCTTCCAACATATCAACTGCCATTGCCCGAATAACCATTGCATTTTCCACATCCAACATCGTGTCTCGCACATCATTAAGCATCATAATACTCCTAATAAAATGTGTTAATAAAATTTTCAATGAGCACATTGCCCAAATAACAATAGCATAAACTAAATAACAATAATAATAACAATAGCATAAAATATATCATTATTATTATTACGAATTATAACAGCGATTGTTCGATATGTCAACAAAATAATTGGAAAAATAATCAAAATTGTGTAAGTCCTTATGTACACACGATTTACGAGCGAAAAAACTTTGAAAAATCTTTTGTGGGTATTGATTGTCGTATTATGTTGTGATATTGGCGGATTATCTCTAGCACGTGCGGTCATACGGATAACGAGGTTGGCGCGCTATGGGTGATCGTGTTGTGTTGGTATGAATGTGTGTCAACATAATGTCACCCGTCCTAATCCATCCTATCCCGTCCTGCGTGATACACATAGTACACAATATATTATAAGCACACAATTAAACGTAGCTACACAATACAATATAGTAACAATATATAATCAAACCGTACTAGATACAAACATAATAGCGGATACAATAATACCACTAACAATAACAACAGCGCGTCGAACTCGTATCAATGTAGTCAATAAACATAGTGGAGATAAAGAACACAATATAGTAACAATATATAATAGCCCCACATATACAACTAAAACACCCCAGGGGGGCTTCGCTGCCGGTAGATAGGATTTCACCTAGATTTTTTACGTTTTTCTATATATTCACATATTATCGACATGTTTTATCGTATTTAATTTTTTTATTTTTTTTCATAATTTTATGTTTTATAAAATCTATTGTATATGTAAGATGATATAATTATTATTTATTTGTTTTTATTAAGTTTTAATTATTATGGATAGTAAACCAAGAGATTTAAAAAAGAATGTTGCTAGTGTAAATATTACCAGCGGGTATGGGGTGGTTCAGAGGATGAATCCGAGGCACTTTAAAATACTCGAATGCATTTTAAGAGGCATGACTGATAAACAGATTGGTGAAAAGTTAGAAATGGTGGCAAGATCTATTGGTTTGATTAGAAACAGCCCGCAATTCCAACACGAGTTGGCTATGAGGAAAGTTAAGATAGATGAGCTTGTTAATATAAATATAGCTAATGAAGTTGATGAAGTAGCTAAAGCTCTTAAAGAAGCCGGTTTAAGAGCGGCTCAGAAATTAATTGGTTGTCTAGATTCTGGTGACGCTAATATTCTCTTAAAAGCATCTTCTGATATTTTAGATCGAGCGGGGTATCCGAAGGTTACTAAAACAAATGCAACTGTCGCGCTGGCGACCATTTCTATAGACAAAGAAATAGGCGATCGAATTATAGAAACATTCAATATGGATAAAGACAGTTAGTAATTCACATTATGAAATACTATAAAAAGATATTAGTACATAAATCGTGGGCCGAGTTAAATAGCTTGAGCTCTGGACTTCGGGGGTTGTTCAACTCATACCGTGACACTCGGCCTACATTTTTTATGTAAAACTTTTTAAGGAATCTTTCTTATGAGATGGAAAATTTATAATATATCATTTAGAATCTTTGGTAAAACTCTATTATGGCCTTGGCTTGGATTTAAGATTTGGAAATAATTATGTATACTAATAAATTTTTCAGCGCGTCACGGGCAGAAACAACCCCCCCGGCCGTCAAGGCCGAACCCATAGTTCACAAGTTAGGAAATAATATTTATGAAAAATAAAAAAGTATTTTTAGGTGGTACTTGTAATGGAGCTACTGTGCTAACAAGTCTTAAAGAAGTGGCAGATTTTTTGAATAAAAGTGTATGAGTCAACTAGATAAAGAAACTATCGACAAACTTAGAAAGAAATGTAAGGAATCTTTATTCTTCTTTGCTAGAGCTATATTAGGATTTGATGATTTTACTAAACACATTCACAGACCTATCTGTCAACAGTTACAAGATTATAAGAAGAATACAAGAGTTTTAGTTATCTTACCCCGTGACTGGTTTAAGAGCAGCATTGGCTCTGTAGCATATCCAATATGGAGAGCTATAAATAATCCTGATGTTAGAATATTAGTTACACAGAATTCATTCTCAAATGCTTGTAAAAAATTACAATCTATAAAACAGATTTTTGAAAAAAATGAATTGTTCAAAACTTTGTTTCCAGAAATATTACCTACATCTAGTTGTACTTGGACTAAAGAATGTCTTACTGTTAATAGAAAAGGAACACATCCAGAAGGAACATTTGAAGCGGCTGGAACTGGTACATCTGTAATCTCTCGTCACTTTGATATTATTATAGAAGATGATACAGTTAGTCCAGATAAAGATGCACTAACAGGAGTATCTCAGCAGCCGACTCATATGGAGATAGAGAAAGCTATAGGATGGCACAGGTTAGCTCATCCTCTTTTACTTCATCCTAAGAAATCACAGATTGTAGTAATTGGTACTAGATGGGCTGAAAGAGACTTACTTGGTTGGATACAAGAAAATAGTCCAGAGTATATTCTGTTGACTAGAAAAGTTAGAGAAGGCGGAGTTGCTATATGGGACAGATTCGACGATGAGGTTTTAGAGCAATTAGAACGCGAACTCGGTCCTTATATGTTTGCGTCACTATATCTAAATAATCCTACTGACGCAATTAATCAGGTATTTTTGCGTGAGTGGATTAGGTACTATGAGACATTACCAAAGGATGTGGTATATTGCACATCTGTAGACCCAGCTCCTGCCGATAAAGAAGAAAGTTCTGATCCTGATTATAATGTAGTCTTAACAACAGCAGTAAGTCCGATTACAGGGCAAATATTTGTAGTTCACTATACTAGAGCTCGAATGAATCCTGGTGAATTAGTTAATACAATCTTAGATCATTATAGAACATATAAGCCTCTTGTAACAAAGGTAGAATCTATAGCATATCAGAGAACTTTGAATTATTATATCCGTAAGAGACAAGCGGATACTAATATGTTCTTTAGAATAGAAGAGTTACGAGGATTAAAAGGTTCTAAGGTAGATAGAATAAGAGGACTTCAACCATATTTTGCTAGTAATATGATTGCTATTAGAGCTAGTATGGTGGAATTGGAGAGAGAGTTAATAAGTTTTCCTAAAGCTGCTCATGATGATGTTATAGATGCTTTGAGTATGCATATTGATTTCTGGTACGAAGCGTTTGAGAAATTTAATGATGAGAAGGAAAAGGAATTATCTTCAGACCCGGCTTCAGGAATGTATATTATAGACCTAATGCTTGGAAGAGCTGATGCTTTAGGAAAATATCCAAATGATATAGGTTTGATGAAAGAACGTATTAAGGATACTCAATATAGGGAGTACGAATATACCTCATAAAGGTGATTACAGCGTACCAAAGGTTAGAAAAGTTAGTAAACCTAAGAAGAGAAAGAAGAGCGGGAAGAGTAAATAATGGCTAAAACTGTTAGAGATTGGCAAGTTGAGATAGATAATGCTCTAAACTATCGTGAGCAGTTCGCGATGGAGAAGTCTTGGAAGAAATTAGAAAGAGATTTTCTCAATGATCCTCAGGGCGATGCTGCTATTGGGCCTAATCTAATTTACTCAATGGGTGATTCTCTTATGAGTGCCCTTAATGTTCCTGATCCTGAGATTGTAGTAGAACCTACTCATCCTAATGGAATTGATAGGGCGCCTATTGTTGAATCTGTAGATAATTTGTTTATTAAGCAGCTTAAGATGAAGAGAGCTGTTGATACTTCTAGTTTGCACGCTTATCTTTATAGTAGAGCTATATTAAAGATTGGATACGATAGCGAATTCGGGTGGTCGCCTTTTTATGACATAGGTGAGGATAATAATTTACTCGGCATGACATTGACTCAATTTAGTAATAAAGGAACTAGAATTGAGTTTATGAATACCACTCCTGGTATGCCCTGGATTGCCGCAGTTAATCCTCATGATATAGTAGTACCTTGGGGGACACAGCATATTGACGAAGCTCCTTGGGTAGCACATAGGATTATAAGATTAAATATACATCTTAAAGCAGATCCTAAGTATAAGAATACTAAAAGGTTGAATCCTACTATCTCTATGATAGACTATGTTAATAACTATATGGCGACTGGGAGGGAGAAGCAGAGTGCTAGGAAATATATCAATAGAAGTACTGCGACAGGGATAGATAACATGAGAGTTATCTATAACGAAATATGGGAAATACATGATAGAGAAGATGGTAAGGTTAAGGTTATATCTTTCCATCACGATAAGTTTTTAAGAAATGAAGTAGATTTCATACAACAAGCATGTGGTATGCCTTTTATCAGTGGAACTTTTGTTAATCACCCAAGAGCTTTTTGGTCTACTCCTTTAGCTTTTTATCTCGGACAGATTCAAGCTACACAATTTGATATATCTAAACAAGCTGAGAAGACGAGAAGAATTAATAATCTAAGATTCATTGCTCAAAAGGGATTTATGGAACCTGACGAGCTGAATAAGTTGATTAGTTCTGATGTTGGCGCTATTGGGATATCTGATAGTACAGGGGACTTGCGAGAGAAATTAATGGCATTTCCGCAAGGAAATCTAATTGACTTCACTATTCAATCCAATGAAAATAGAAGCAATGCTAGAGACGCTTTAGGTCTTAGTAAAAATCAAATGGGGGAGTTTGATACGTCTAGTAGAAGAACAGCAAGAGAAGCAACGTTTGTTAATCAGGGGTCTGCTAGGAGAGAATCTAGACGCGCTGGTATGGTGACTGATTTATATTTAGAAGCTATAACTAAACTTAATCAAGTTGCGTTTACTTTTTGGAAGACACCTAGATATGCTATGGTAGGTAAAAAGTTTGTTAAGTTTACTGGAGAAGAACTTAAAGGTAATTATTTGTTAGATGTCGGACTTGCTACAAAGAGGCAAGTTGGCAGACATCAGAGACAGATGGAATCGTTTATGTTAGCTGTGCAATTAGCACAGATTGGGATACCTCTTGAAGATACTATGGAATATGCTAGAAAAGCATCTTATGATCCTGGGTTTGAGAAGGTATTACAGTTAGGTTTGAAGAATAGAGTACAAGGTGGAGGTCAAGGAGGGCCGCAAGGTACTAATGGACTACCGACAATCCCCGCTACCGGAGGTTAGACAATGCCGACTTTTGATTATAAGTGTCCTGATTGTGATAATAAGAAAGAAGTATTTGTTCATAATAGAGATGATGTTGTTAAGTGTGGACAATGTAGAGTACCTATGAAGAAGTTATTTAATACCTCTAATATATTTGTATTTCCTAGATTTGGAATACATCTACATCATGTATGTAATGGAGGTAAAACGTTTCATTCTACAAAGGAGATGAAGAAGTATGCGAAAAATAAAAACCTAGAATTAGGAGCTCTTTTATAATGAGTAGAGAAATTATTGTAGAAGTTGCCGGTTCTGGTGGTGTGAGTGTAAAATTCACTGGTGATCACATTACGAAAAGAGAACTATTAAGAGTCTTGGAGGCCATTAAGCGAGAATATCGGCAACGGTTGTTGAGGTATCGACAAGAAACAAGAATTAATTCAGTTAAGGCGACATCAAATGGCAGAACCTGCGAAGAAACCAGACGAGAAGAAACCCGAGATAACTCTGGAGCAGAAGGAGATAACACAGCTTCAAAATCAAGTATCACTGTTGACTCAGTCGATTCAGCAAGAGAAAGAATTGAAAGAGCGAGAGGGGATAGCGGCCAAGGAAGTAGCTGATGAAGAAGCGGCTGCTGCGATATTAGAAGCTGCTGATTTGAAGAAACTCTTAGGTGAGACTGATAAGGATAAGTTGGAAGATTTATCTAATCGTGAGATGCTGAATGTAATAGGAGATGCATTTGAATCAGCACAGAAAGCTAAAGATGTACAGCTAGCTAAACTTATATCTGATGGTGTTAATACAACCAGTGAAGATATAAAAGGAATTAAGCAAGCTGTAATGCAGATAATCGCTGTTCAGGGTGTTAAAGAAGCCCAGGACAAGTTTCCTGACTTTGAAGATTATAGAGAAGATGCCGCTAATATTATGAAAACTTCACCAGGTCTTTCTGTAGAACGGGCGATTTTGTTAGCAAAAGCAGAGCGGGCTGGACATAATGTTCCTGCTAAGAAAGTTGAGTCTGAGCGGCCTGGTAGTCATGTAACTCTTCCTGGTAGAGATGGTTTAGATGAAGTTATTAGTCGTCGAACGAATCGAGATTCTTCGCAAGAGGAAGGTGGTGTTACAACTGGTATTGTAGGATTTAGAGCTTTGTTAAGTGCTGGAGTTGATAAAGCTATTGTAAGAAAAGAATAATTATTTATTTATTTTAGGGGGTTAAAAGTACAATATGTCTCTTTTACCGACACTATCGGAAACTATTGATAATGACTTTATGAATACTCATTATGAGATTCGTGCGGCTCTTATTGATAATGTACTTAAAGCTACGATATTTTCTCTGGCTTTGAAAGAGAATGGCTGTTATAAGTCTGAGGCAGCTGGAAAATTTGTTACTAGATCTATTGCTTATGGTGAGAAAAGTACGCAAAGGTTTAGTAAAGGTTCAACATTGTCTCAATCGACGCAAGAGACTGATACTATGGCTATTTGGGACTGGCGGTTTTTCCTCGTTGATGTTAATAGAACATTGATTGATGATGCTATTAACTCAGGTCCTTATAAGATTAAGGACTATGTTAGTCGGCGATTGGAAGTTGCAAGGAATGCGTTGGTTCAGGATATAGAGACTGATCTGCATCGTTGGGGTGAGTACTATGTTGCTACTGCAGATGCTCAGTTTAATGGTCTTTATGACATTAATCCTATGGCTACCGCTGAGAGTGCTGTAGGTACTGGTAGAGCGAGTGATTACTATGACGGTAATGGTTCTACTGGTGATGTGAGTAATGGAAAGTTAGATCGTTTCTCTAATAAGTTTTGGAGAAACTGGACTATGGAGAATGGAGCTACGGCTTCTAGTGCAGCTCAGGATTTGTTGTTTAATGCCGGTCCTACTAATGCACCTTATGCTCTTAATCTAGTTCCTAATCTTAGACACATGTATAATAAGGTTAGTGCGAATCAAGAGCCTCCTAACTTTATTATGATGGACCAGAGTATTTATGAAGCGTATCAAGATGAGGTTTCGGATAAGCAGCAAATTGTAAGGACTGCGTTTAGTAAAATAGCAGCTGATTTGAACTTTGAGGTTCTGACATTTAATGGTGCTACTATGACCTATAGTTCTAAATTGGCAGGTTCTTTGCACATTCATTTGCTGAACTTGAATCATGTAGAGTTTGTATATCATCCTAATATGTGGTTTGATATGACGCCGTTCATGACTACTCCGAATCAGTTGGAGCGGGTAGCTTATATTACCTGTATGACAACTGGTCTAATTACTCCTCAGCCTAGAAGACACGGCAGCATGGAATACGCTAGCTAATATTAATTGGTTAGTGTTTCATGGTGTGAATAACTAAACTTTTTAGGGGGTTAAAAATATAAAATGGCGATTAAGACTTTATTTGTAACCGGTCTTCTTGATGCTGATACTACTGACTTAGACCAAGTTGGTAGTATTAGGCACGGTGATCAAGGGGAGGTTTATAGGTATATTAAAAATCACAGTGCAACGGCGATACTTCAACATCAACCTGTGTGCTATGACGCTGGAAAGGTATCTACAAAGGCATTGTATGATAGCGTTGAGAGTCCTGTTTCGGCAGACCTTATGCTTAATGCCGGCATTGCTATGACTGGATTAGCTATATCCGGTGGAATTTGTTTTGGTTGGGTTCAAGTGGAAGGTTATCATGCTGATGCTCTTGTGACTTCGCCGAATACTACAGCTGGGGGTATTACTGCTGCGATAGGGCCGGGCTCAGAGCTTATATGTGTTAATGCTGCTACTTCATTGGTTCATAGTGTAGCTGCTGGTACTGCTCCAGTTTATTCTAGTCATATGATTGCACAACAAGTTCTTGCTGCGGCTACACCGACTGCTGTTAGTGCTATTGATGTAATGATAAGGTGTTTATAGAAAATATTATTAGGAGGTTTTAATTAGAAATGGCCATAAAAGCGTTATTTAGAACTGGTCTTTTAGATGCTGATAATACAGACTTAGATCAAGTCGGAAGTCTTCGGTACGATCAGGATGGAAATATTTTTAGGTATGTTAAAAATCATAGCACTACAGCGATTCTTGCTAATCAGGCTGTATGTTATGATGCTGGTAAGGTAGGAACTAAGGCGCTGTATGATAGTGTAGAAAGTCCTGTCTCCGCTGATCTTATGCTCAATGCAGGTATAGCTATGACTGCTTTAGCCATTTCTGGTGGCGTCTGTTTCGGCTGGGTGCAGGCTGAGGGGTATCATGCGAACGCTCTTGTTGCTACACCTTGTACCGCTTCTGGTGGGATTAATACTGCTGTTGCTGTTGGTTCGGAGCTTGTTAGTATAGATGCTTTGACTACGTTAGCACATACTGTATTGCCTGGTGTTGCTCCTACTTATTCTAATCACTTTATAGCATTACAAATCCTTGCTGCGGCTACTCCGCTTGTATCTACTCCCATTGATGTAATGGTTAGGTGTTTATAGTGAAAGATATGAAAATAGCTATAGCCGTTCATTCCTATGGTCATATATGCCCTAAGGTATATGCTAATCACATAGGAGTCTTTTCTGCGTGGGCTAAGATGTTTAGTATTATACTCATGCACTTGGATGGGGTTAAGACTGCTGAGGCTAGAAATGTACTTGTTGATAGAGCTATTGAGGAAGGGTGTACTCATATATTCTTCCTCGATAGTGATCATATAGTTGATAAGAATATGCTATCTTTTTTAGCAGGCAATAAAGATGCTACTGTTGTTAGCGGTCTTGTTGTTAAGAGAGACGGTAAGAACTGTCAAGTAGGATTTATTAGAAGAGACGATGGTATGTACCATACTGTTTCTTTACCTACAGATGGTTTATCTTTTGCTGTAGATGCTTGTGCCTTTGGATGTACTTTGATTGATTTAAGTATATTCAAAGAGCTTGAGAAGCCATATTTTAGAGATGAAATGATAATAGATGCGGCTGGAGAGATAAGACAGCGTAGGAGCGATATAGGTTTCTGTGATGATGTTAAGAAATTGGGTAAGGATATTAGAATTGATACTAGAGCTATGGTTGGTCATGTAGGCGATTCTCCAGTATTTTATCCAGAGAGTAAACAGTTTCAAGAGGAGACTTATAAAGTAGCAGTTGAGATTTTGAAAAGTAAAGTAAATTCTTCTGCTATTGATTTAGGCTGCGGATTTGGTAGTAAGTTAGTTTCTATGATCGAGCCACTATGTGATAAAGTTGTAGGAATAGATTTGCCAGTTTGTATTAATGGTGCTAGGAAAATACATCCTGATTCTAATGTTATATTTGAATGTGGTAATTTGGATGAAGATATCGATATTCCTGGTAAATTTGATGTTATTATTTGTGCCGATGTTTTGGAGCACTTAAGTAAACCAGAAATTGCTATAGCTAATATTATTAAGCATTTGAAATTAGATGGACTTGCTGTTATTTCTACTCCGGATAATGATACTGTTAAGGAGGAAACTATAACACATCCTGAGCATCTTAACTTTTGGAATGAGAAAGAGTTTGTTAGTTTATTAGAAAGTAATGGATTAGAAGTTATGGAGATTAAAAAAGAAAAAGAGATTGTGGATTATATATCTATGATCGCTGTTTGTAAATTAAGGAGTTAGAATTATGGCTACGGCAACACTGCCAAAAAATAAATCTAAGGTTTGGAGAAAAATGCTGATGTGTTTTCAGACAATTTCTCCAACTTGGGAAGATCCAATAGGCGCTGCTACTGCTAGACGAATACAGAGAAGCGTTTGGGTAAGTGCTGGAGCTCCATCAGGAGCTATTCCTACAGGTATGGTGGCTGGAGATTTGATTCTAGATACCACGAATGATGAGGTATATAGATACATTACTGCAACAACTTACGTCAATATGACGGCTGATACATAATAGGAGATCTCTTGTGGCGAATAGAAAAAATAATACAAGAGTTGTTTTAGAGACTCAGCAAATCCCTTGGATGAAATTAAGAGGACAGGTTGTTACTGATGATGCGACTGTACTTGGCGTTACTACTAGAGATTTTGCTAATAGGAATGTAGGAACTGGTGACGCAGTTGAAATTCCTTATGGAGTTAATTCAGCTATAATTACGTTCTTGGGCAAGTTGAAAGATCAGACTGCTGCATTTAGTTGGAGACTTTATGGGTATAGAGCAGCTAATGGAATGGCGGAATTTTTAGCTAATGGTACTGGTAATCTTGGGGATGTAGCTGCAACTGTTCATCCTATTACTAAAGATGCTGCGACTGATTTGTTCTATGCAGATTTTTTAACTATTATTGCTCAGCAGCATATTAAGACTATATCAGTTAAAGATGTCGGTGCGAGTAGCGGCGAGGTTGCTAAGATAGTTTTAGATCTAGCCGGATTGACTTGGATATTGCTAGAACTAACCGATTGTAATGCTGGGACAGCTAATGAAGCCGATCAGCTTGAGGCGATTTATACTGGATTCTAAAAATGGCAAGAACTAGAGGACAGATAAAAACACTAGTTGAAGAGCATACTGGTAGGACTAAAGATACGTTAGAGAATTCTTTATGTGAATCCGCTTTGAAGTTAGCTTTGATGAGGCATGCTTTTCGGGATGGTTCATCTACGCCCAGTGATTTTTCTATTACTGTAGGAACATATACTGTTGACATTTCTAGTATATCTAATTTAGTTAACATAGTTTCTGCAACTATTGTAGAAGCTGATGGGACTAGAAATGCTCCGCTGAGGATGAAGAATAGAACTTGGTGGGATAAAAGAGTTATTAACCCTGAAGATAATCAACAAGGTTGGCCCAGTTTTGGGTTAAGAGATGGTACTAATATACTGTTTGAGAGGCCTTCTGACACAGGATTAGAGCTTAGGTTAAGAGTTACTACTGAACAAACGTTTACTGATGATACTACTGAATGTCCTATTTCAGTTTTAGATCTATTTGTAGAATACTTTGTAACGGCTGGAGTTTTTGAAAATTTAACTAATTTTGAATCAGCTAGTTATTGGAGGAATAAAGCGTTAGGTTCTAATTGGGATAGGACTAGTACTCCTGGAGGCGAGCTTTTGAACGCTATAAATTCTGATAAGTATGATTTAGCAGAAGAGGTTAAGATGGAGTCGGGGAGAGATAATATGATATCAGAAGGGCTATCTGTTACAAACGCAATTACTGGTCACAGTCAGTTTGGAAATGTTGCACCATGGTATCTTTAGTCTTTCACAATGTGAATAACAGAAAGGTTATTAGGAAATAAAATGGCAGATTTGAAAGAAATATGCGTTTCGTTATTGAGCACTACGACTGTCGCGCTTAATGCAAATGGGAGTACGGAACTATATACTGTTCCAGTTGGTAAGAGGTGTATTTTATCTCACGGTGTTCTTGTAGCTGGTGCAGATGCAGTTACGTCGGATATTAGTATTGGACAAAATGGAGCTACAACTGATTTCATTCCAGCATATGATTTACAGCATCTTGATGCAGAGTTTGACTGTGTTCTTTTAGCTCCTATTCCAGCAGTGGAGGCGTTGCAATTAAAGTCATATGCAGCGGGTACAGTTATAGAAGCTGCCGTAACTAATCAAGCTGGCGGGGCTACTAATACGTTGTACTTGTATGGTATGATTTACTAATAGGAGATAATATAATGGACAGAGGCCGATATTATTTTGGTGTAGTTCAAGAAGATAGTGGAAATGTTGGAATAGGTAAAGTTCCAACAGTTCCTCTTGATGTAGAAGGTGCTATTGCTGGTAGTACTACAATAACAGCGGGCACGACTATTACTGCTGGAGGTAACATAACAGCAGCAGGATATAACATTGTTAGCTATGAAAACGCAGCAGTGTTTTATGAAAACAATATAGTTACAACAGCTTAGGAAATTATGAGTCGATTATTTAATAGATGGAAACTCTGGGAAGACGAAGTTCAGGAGTTTGTGGGAGTTGTAGGACAGTATGTTAGTTTAGCTATATTAGTTATAGGTATCGGCATTGAGATATACTATGAAGCTGATATAGGTTTTGTCTGTCTTACAGCTGGTGGATTGCTTTGGGGAGTTATGACTAAGATACGAGGTAAGTAAGATGGCTGATGAATGGGATGTGGCTAAACCAATAGATCATACTAAAATTGGTGATCTTCCAGGGTTGCATAGGAAGCAAAAGACGAGTACCAAAGCACAGTTGAGTCATGAGCATGAGACACCAGTAGATGGTGATGCTACTGGAAGTGAGCATAGTTCAGGTTCTGCTGTTGCTTTTATGGATACGTCTACTCCAAGTGCTAGACCTGGTGGAGTTTCTTTAGCAGATAATGCTATTGACAATGGCAGATTTTGGATAAATGATAATCTAGATCCTCCTATGTTAATGCGCTGGAACGCGTCGGCTTTTGAATCTATTAGTACAATCGCTGGAGGCACTTCTCCTTGTCAAGCATTTTTGATAAGTACTACTCAAGAAGATGCAGATGGTGGGAGAGAATCACAGATTAGATTTAAGGGCACACAGTCTGGTGAAGAGCTTACTACACTTGGTTATTTACAATTCTCGCACGACGGAGCAGCAAATGATCAGAAGGGTAAGTTTAGTATTCACTTAAATAATGGAAATGATAGTAATGCTCCTTCTAAGATCCCTATAACATATTCCAATGATGGGGCTATTATTGTTGCATCTTCTGTATCTGTATTAGATGAAGATGCTATGGGTTCAGATAGTGCTGTTAAGGTGGCAACTCAGCAAAGTATTAAGGCTTATGTAGATGCTGCAATAGCGGCTGCTACTAATACTCAACAAGCTAATGCGAGCGGGTCTACTACTACTACATCTAGTTCATATGCTGATATGAATAGCATGTCAGTTACGTCTTCTGGTCTGACAGTTGGCGATAAGATTTTAGTTACCTTTTCTGCGAATACTACCCACAGTCAACAAAGTGCATTGTCATATTGGCAACTTCTTGAAGGGTCTAATGTTCTTACTATTAGAACAATAGAAGCTGGTATAAATGGTCTTTGTTCTAATGGTGTGGCTATTACTTATCTATTCACAGCTACTGGTGCTAGTCATACGTTTAAGATACAGTGGAAAACGTCTGCTGCTACTTGGACCGCTACTCATAGAACAATCACTGCTGTAAAGGTTTAATAACTTATGGCTTTTGAGACTATAAATATTCCTATAGCTAGAGATGGGATAAATAAAGATGTAGAGCCTACTAGTCTACAAGGCATATTCTCTCCTAATATGAAGAATATGGTTTTGACTAAAGGTGGAGCTAAGAAAAGAGATGGGTACTCTATTCTTGGAGATGGACTCCCACTAAAAGGTACAGGGATGATGCTAGTTGAGTATGTAGATGATAGAAATACGACTCATTATATAGCTGTTACGACTAGTAATGTTTATAAGTATAATACAAGTACAACGAACTGGGATTATATTACACCTACAACTTTGTTAGAAGGTTGCGAATCAGGATGGACTGGCGGGACTAGTGTTACGTTAGCTCATGATGCTGTTGACTATAAAGTAGGTTCTAAATCTGCTAAGTTGACATTAACTGCTCAAAGAACTAATGGCGATTTGTTAGCTTATAAAGATATATCTAGCGTCGATGCTAGTGCTAGGACTGAGATAGGATTTTGGATTAAGTCTAGCATAGCATTGGCGGCTAGTGCGTTGGAAGTTGTAGTTAGCGAATCAAATCATGCTTCTGGAGAGAAGACTGGAACATTTGTAGAGAGTTTATCTACTGCACTAACTGCTGATACTTGGACATATGTTCAGTTAACTAAAACACTTACTGATTTTAATGCAGTTATATCTGTATCCATATTCGCTAATGCGACTATAGCAAGTGGTGCTGTTATAAGATTAGATCATATTGGAGCGGATAAGATATTTGTAGGTAACGAAGATAATGAGTTTACATTTACAATATCTCATGATGCTAATTACTTCTCCAACAACGGAGGAACGGCTCTTATTATATCTAATGGAGTAGATGATTTTGCATATTTTGAAGGGCAATCAGGAGATAAATTCCAATACGCCGGTGATTCTGGTAGTGCAGGTTTTGGATTTCCTAGCTTTGGAAATGCTAAAGAGATAGCAAATCTCTGGGATCACTTTTTTCTATTAAACTATAATAATGGTAATAATAATATTAGAGGCGTTGCGTTTGCTGGATTTGCTAATATAGATGATCATACTAGTTCTTCAGCCGGGTTGACTACAATCACTGATAGCATTGGTAAGATTGTTAGAGGGAAAAAACTAGGCGGGGAGTTGGTTATATATTCTTCTAGATCTATAACTACTGCCATGTATTTAGGCGGGACCATTTTATTCTCCTTTCCTACTCTTGTTTTAGAAGCAGGACTATTCTCGTATGGCGGAGTATGGGACTTTGTGAATGTTCACTATTTTATGAGTAGTGACCTTAAGATATACGCATATGCTGGTGGGACTCATTTGATTCCTGTTGGACAGCAGATAGAAGATGATTTGTTCTCTAATCTTAATTCAAGTAAAAAAGATAGAGTAGTATCTGGTGTTAATTTAAGAGAACACTTGTTATATTTTCTTTATCCAAGAGCTAGTGACGATTATGCTAAAGTTAGTTATGCTATGAATTATAAGTTGGCTAATTTACCTTGGACATACTTTGAATTTAATGATACTATTCGATCACTTAGTATATTTGAAAGTTATGCAGATTGGTATTGTGATGATACTAATGCATGGTTTGGTACCACTCAGTTTAAGAATATATATGTAGATGAAGTTAAGTTTACTTGTGATGATTCATATACGCAGATAGGGTTTCCGGTTCCTACATTTCTGTCTCACGACGGATATGTTTTTAGAATGGATGGGATAAATAATAATGATAATGGAACTGATATTGAGTGCGTATATGATACAGAAGATATAACGATCGATAAAGAAGAACACTTTGCTAGATTTAGTTGGTATAGTTTTAATGCTAAAGCGGATGTGGCAGATAGTACTGTTCAAGTTTTCTACTCTGCTGATGGAGGAGAGGTTTGGATAGAGGCTGATGATTCTCCTGTAACGTTGACAAGTAAATGGTTAACATATAGAATTCCTATTGATAGTGTTAGTAGGAAAATGCGATTTAGGTTGTTACAGAATTCTAATAAAGATTTGCAGATTAGAGACAATATGCACTGTAGTGCTCAGCTGGAGACTGAAAGAGACTAATGGCAGCAACCACAGATTACCCGTCTGGATATAGAAGACTTCCTGGAAGACCCGAAGATGTAAGCGATGATATGAAAGCTTATATGCGGGATTTAGAAAGGATTTTGATTGATATATTAAATCCGAATCCTCAGATTTCTGAAGTTACTATAATGGGATTAGATGCTAATCGTTTAATGGCTACTGATACGGATAAGACAGCGTTGTCTGTAGATAACTTAGCTAACTGGGTTTCAGGTACAGCGAATCAGATAATTTCTACAGACGATGGAGATGGTACTGTTACATTATCTATAGCGGCTCCGTTGATTCTTCCTGGAAATTTGCAGTTGCCTAATAATGGAACTATAGGGCCTATAGCAGTTCCAGGTACAATTAAATTAGAAGCTGATGGAGATGTACTGTTAGCTAATCAGTTGGGTATAGGAGTATCTCCTGGGACACTTTTACAAATAGCAAAGGATGGTGATGCACATTTTACTTTACAAAACCTTACTGCAGAAAATACAGATGGTGGTGCGGAAACTAGGATCATTTTTGAGGACCATGCTAACGTTGCCTTAGCAATGATACAAGGTTCTCATGATGGGACTGATGATGATACTAAGGGCGATTTAATACTTTATACCCATACCGGCTCGGCACTTACTGAGACGTTGAGACTGGATTCGGTGAAGCTAGCAACATTTGCAGGTAACATAATTATACCTAACAATGCGAATGTAGGTTCTGTTGGAGACCCGGATTCAGTCGCCATTTCGGCTAAGGGTGATGTTACTCTTACACAGAATCTTATATTGCCAGTTAGTACAGCTACAGAAGGAATAGTGTATGCAGGTGCGAATACACTGTTACATACTTTTGGTAGTATTTCTAATTTGTTCTTAGGAACAAATGCTGGTAATTTAACACTTAGTGGTGTTGATAATATAGGCATAGGAGAGCTTGCATTAAATGCAGCAACGACAACAGATAGAAATATCATTATTGGAAGTGACGCTGGTAAGAATCTTTCAATGGGCACTGGTAATGTATTTATAGGACATCAAGTTGGGAGAGAATACACAAACGTAAGTTTTAATATTGCTATTGGTTTTGAGGCTTTAATAGGTGGGAGTAACACAGACGCTTCTACTGCTATTGGTTATAGAGCAATGTCAGGCAATACAACTGGGGTTACTAATACTGCTCTTGGTGCTTTAGCATTGTCTAATAATGCCACAGGAAATGGGAATACAGCAATAGGAAATGAGGCTTTAGAAAATGCCAGCGGTGCAAGTAATACAGCAGTTGGTTCGGAATGTTTAAGTGGAACTGGTTCGCCTTCTTTACTTACAGGAAACACTGGAGCAGGATGGCAATGTGGTAGTAAATTAGATAATGGACATTACAATAGCTTATTCGGATATTGGGCAGGTAGATTATTAACTTCTGGTGATTATAATATATTTATCGGTTATCGAGCAGGTGATCATCAGACAACTAATAGTAATCTTCTAATAATAGACAATCAAGATAGAACAAATGTAGCCGGAGAACTGGCTAAGTGTTTAATTTATGGCACATTTGCTGCTGCTGCTGCAGATCAAGACTTAAGAATAAACGCAGATCTAGGTGTTCATGTCACACCTACGAAAGAGTTGGATGTTCTTGGAGATATATTATTTCAAGCGGCTGTTAATTCTACAACAATGTTTCAAATTCTCGATGTAGATGGCGGAACACCGATACTTAATGTGGATTCTACTAATGAAAGAGTAGGCATTGGAACGGCTACTCCTGCGCAGGTATTAGACATAGTAGGTAACATATATGCCTCTTTGAATTTTAGATTCGATGATAGTAATGAAAGTATTGCTATAGGCTTTAATGCAGAGGGTGAGACTGAGACTAGTAACACAGTTTTAGGATATAATGCTGGGGAGAATAGATCAGGTACAATTAACTTTGCTACACTATACGGATTCGACGCGGGTAGGGACGCAGTTGGCGCTAATACTCAAACGGCAGTGGGTCCATATGCAGGTAAAGGATGTACTAATATTCTACAAACTGCAATAGGAGCGTTTGCAGGTCAAGATAATACTGGAGATAACCAAACAGTTATTGGTGCTACTTGTGGAAAAGGTAATACTGGTAACGGTCAAGCAGCTTATGGAGCAAATTCAGGTGAGAATAATATAGCTGGCAACCAAGCTGCTTACGGTGCGTTTTCTGGGCAATTTAACGCGGGCGGCTTAATGTCTGGATTTGGGGCACTCTCAGGGCAAAGTAATATTGGTGATAACTGCACATTCTTTGGTGCTACAGCAGGGCAGTTTAATAGACAAGATAATAATACTGCTATTGGAACAGCAGCATTTAATAGTTGGACTCTTGACGGATCTACATTAAAAACTTTTGCATATACTGATATTGATGTAGGAAATAATCGAATAACTGTTACTGGTCATAGCTTTGGTACTTCACCTGATTATGTAAATCTTGTATTTGTTCAAGGTACAAGTAGTATTCCAGGTATCACATCGAGTACTGTTCATCAGTTCTTAGTTATTGATGCTAATACTTTAGAGTTTAGGTCTGATGTTATTCTTGGAACTGGTGGAGGTAGTGCACATAAGTTATGGTCTATCATACAACAGTTTACTAATTCAACTGCACTTGGATACAATGCTGAGCCTGATGCTTCTAATCAAGTAATGCTTGGTGATACTAATGTAACTAATGTTAAAACTACTGGAGAAATTGAAACTCCATTATCAAAGTTAACAGCATTAGGCGGTATTGCAGTAAAGCTTACTAACAAAACTGGAGGCAATACTGTAGCCGGTCAACTTATTTCTCCATATTCTGCAACAGCAGTAGATGATGCTTTCAAAATTTCTGCTGCAAATTCAGATGAAGTCTTTGGAATTGTACTTGATGCGGGAATTGCAGATGGTAGTGAAGCTTGGGTTATTATTTCAGGTATTGCAGATGTTCTAATGGATGGTGGAGGAAGTGCAAGAGGAGATAGAATAATTTCATCTGCTACGGCAGGAAGTGGCGATGTATGGAATACTGGTGGAGCTGTAGCAACACATTTTCTAGAAATAGGACATTGTATTGAGACAAGAACTGGGGCTGGATTAGCTCGATGTATTTTACACTTTAATTAAGGAAAATATAATGTCAGAAACTTTTAAAAAAGTTGGTAAGAAGTTAGAAATAACTCAGACAATAGTTAAAGAAGTTTCTGAACGAGATTTAGTTTCAGAGAAAGAAGGAATACTGAGAGAGAAAGAATTAGGCGAAACTAGATTGGCTGATGCTAATACTAGACTTATTATTATTGAAAATAAACTAGATGAAATCAATAGAAAGGACAGTTAGAAATGTACAAACTCCCAAAAGATTTAGTAAGTGGTGTTCTTAACTATCTTGGTAAAAGACCTTTTATAGAGGTAGCTCCTTTGATAAATGCTATCGGCGATGCTGTAGCAAAGCAGCATATTGAGGAAGAGAAAGCTAAAGAAATTAAGAAAGAAGTTACTGCTGCAATAGAAGAAGATAAAGCTAAGGAAGTAGCAAAACCAAAGATAGCAAACATAAATAAGAGATAAACTTTTTAGTATTTCACAATGTGAATCACTTAATGAGGTAATAGATTATGGGTTTGTTTGGTGGCGGCGGCGGAGGTAAAGTGGAATTAGTTCCACTAACCTCTAAAAGTCAACAATCATTAGAAGCAGAGAGTAGTAGTTTTCTATTAGACTGGCTTCGTGGTGGACTTCCACAATTTCCGGGGCAGTTGACTCCTGAAATTCCTGGCGCTTTGAATGAAGCATTTGCTGACTTTACAGGCAGAGCTGGTGAGTTTGATAGTGGAATTAATTCTGCTATCCAAGACGCGTTGTCTGGAAAGCCGGCTATAAACTTTGACCCGATAGAAGCTACTGCTCTGTTCCAAGAAAGTTTCTATACCCCCATGATAAATATGTTTAGAGATATAGCTGTTCCGGCTATTAGGGAAAGTCTAAACGTTCCCGGAGCGGCATTTTCTTCTAATCTAGCTGGAGGCGTTCAAAGAGCGACTGAAGATTTTGCCAGTCGATATCTTGTCCAACCGTTCTATAATCTTATAGAAGGTGAGAGAACAGCTGCTAGGACTAGTGCAGAGACAGCAGAGGCTAGAAGATTACCGGCGGCTCAGTTTGCTACTCAACAGCCGGCAGGGCAGTTTAATGAAATAGCTGGAGCTGTTGGTAATTTATTGAATATCCAACAGCAACCGTTATCGGCAGCTTATCAGGAATATCTTAGAACAAGACCTGAAGCAGCATTGCCACAAGCTATTCCACTTTCACTTACTCCTACTAGTGAAGCTTTTTATAAGCCTAAGAGTAGTAGTGGATTTGGGCAGATAGCAGGTACTGTATTAGGTGGAATTGCAGGAGGTCCTTTAGGAAGTTCTATTGGCAGTCAAATAGGCGGAGTATTTAGCGGAGGAGGGGGAACAGTCCCAGGAACTTCTCCTAATGCATTTGCAAGTAGAGGAGGATAATTATGGCTATAACAATTTTACCTCGTGATACTAGTTTTGGTGAAGAATTAGCAAGTGGCTTTTCAACGGGCTTTGATCTGGCTTCTAGAATGAATACTAGAAAACAACAGTTAGCTTTTCAGGAAAGAGAATCTAGAAGAAAATCCGCTGTTGATAGAGCTATGGGTAAGCATAGAGCTGATACATTGCAGTTCTATAAAGATCAAGCTCAAGACGCATCTGTTCTTCAACGACAGCAGCTAATATTACAACAGCAGAATGCGACAGATACTCAAAACTTTAGAAGACAACAACTTTTTAGGGCCAAAAATGATGCTAGATTAAAGAATTTATCTAACATCCATGGCACAGCCATGCAGGCTCTGAACTATGAGAGTAGTTCACTATCTGATCAAGGAGGCGGACTCGAGAATACTTCTATGGTTGACAGTAGACTAATGGCCGAGGCGGCTAGATTAGGCATGATAGCTGGACCTGATTTTAATTTCAATGATGTTTATTCTAGCTTAGACGCCACGCCCAGGAATATATTATCTAAAGATGATATTAGTAATGCAGAAGCGGCTCGAATATTATTGACATCTGGACAAGGGTACCTAGCTACTTTAGAACCCGAATCGCAAGGACAAGTTATAGCTTCTGCATTAGCTGGAGAAGTAAATCTTAAGGGAATAAAATATAAGCCTGATGCTACAGATAAGTATTCATCAGCACAGCAATCGTATGTAGATGCACTTTTAAGAGGAATTTCTGGAGGTGATATAGGTATAATAGAAGGAATAACACAGTTACAAAGACTTGAGGAAGGTAAAGGAATTCAAGATATCCAAGTTCAGAAGCAAGGTAGAGTATTATCAGCATCAGAATTTACTGATGCTATGAAAGTTACTACTAATATTCAAGAAAAACAATTACTCGTTCTTACTCAACAGATGCGAGCTAGTGGACAGACGCCGACTGATGATGAAATTCAGGTAATAGATATAAATCCTGGCACACTTTCTTTTGAAAAATTAGCCAGTGTTCCTTATACTGTCGCAGTTAGAATGGTAGCGTTAGGTAAACTAGATGAATCAGCATTAAAGAAATATAGTATTCATAACAAAAGTAAAACTTCAGGTAATAATTTTGGCACTCGTCCTGATGGCACACAGAAAGGAAATGGTTGGCTAGGCGTTAAGCAAGTAAAAGGTGGAGGAGTCGCGACTGAATATAGTACTCAATCTGATGCAGTTAAAGTAGATGGTAAGAGAATAGATTTTCCATCATTAGTGCCTGGTCTTTCTGACAAGCAAATAAAACTAATGGTTGAGGATATTATTCCTAATCATAAATCAGTTCCACAAGATATAATGCAGATAGCAGTTGATCATGCTAATAGGCAACTTTCGTTTGGTAGGAGTGTGTGGAAGGAAGAGATTAATTCATTTATTGGTAGAACTCCATTTGAGACTTCTGGAGGCTTCGTACCTTAATGGCTATAGACGAGCTAGATTTATTCAATCCTACTCCAACTGCTAAACCTTTGGCAGGTATAGGTATTGATAAACCTATACCGTTATCGGCTGAAGATTTATCTTCTCAACAATTTAATGTAGAACATCAAGCGTTAGCAGAAGAAGCAGTAGATGTATTTTCGAAAGTATCTCTGTCTACTGGTCCTGCAGTAGGTGAATGGAATGAGATACTAACACATCCGAATTATGCTGATGTTCCTAATCAAGAAGTCCTTGATGTTCAGAATAGATTTATAGATCATCTAAAGACTCGTGATGAGTACAAAGATATGAAGCCGGACGAGTTTATGACATTTGTAGAAAAGCCAATATACGATAGAACTTTTATGGATAAGCGATTTAGATTTGATTACTTTGGTAATCTTCCTTGGAGTTCTAGAGTCGGTTGGGGAATTTATAATCAAGGTATGAAATTACCTTTTGGTTTGCCTACATCTGTCGCAGAATCTGAGTTACTCAGTAGTGCGTCATTTATTGACCCTGAGTCCGCTAAAATAGTTAGAGAAGCTATTGAAGAACATACTAGTCAGCTACCATACTTTAGCGGTGAGAGCATTGTTGGGACTAGAATACCACGACTTGCTGTAATGATGGCTGAGTTTGCGTTAGTAGGTAAAGCAGGAATAGGTAATGTTAAACAAGGAGCCGGACTGGCTCAAAAGATGGGAGCTAGTGCTGAGAGATTAGCTGCAGTAGAAGCATTTAATGTAGAAGGCTGGGCTAAACCTATAGATAAAACTAAAGATGTATTAGGTTCCTATGGTATGGGCCTAGCATTTGGCGGAGTTAAAGAATTCGCA